>Ga0206806_1004_pt1 | contig 90715 bp, 93 predicted proteins | sample Alteio_BWOrgCont_60_FD_152911 | JGI IMG/M metagenome (GOLD analysis project Ga0206806, IMG submission 152911) | Enriched cells from forest soil in Barre Woods Harvard Forest LTER site, Petersham, Massachusetts, United States -... | ecosystem: Environmental > Terrestrial > Soil > Temperate forest >... | reverse complement strand
ATGCGGATGTTATGGGAATATACCCGGAAAATATTTTTATTGAGGCATACAATAACCACCTGAATTTTAAAAACAGAAAATTTTCGATACAGGAAAGTTTTGAAATAATTTATTGCAGGGCGCTTTTGATGGCCGGCCATTTTGACGAAGCCCTTTATTATATTGAGTACCTTATTGAAAACTATTTAACCCACAACCAGGGTGACGAACATAACTTTCATCATACGCTGCTTTTGTTAAAAGGCATATCGTTAAGTAAAACAAATAAACAAGCAGAAGCCGCACAAATATTTAATATGATAGAGGCTTCTGAATTTAATTTTCTATCCCAAAAAACAGATACTGTTTTATATTTTGGTTTTGCCAGGTGGATGACAGGGAATGGCACAGAGAAGGGCGATCAAGCAACAGGATTAATAGCAGAACTTGGTTTTAACAAGCTGAAAAGTATGATCATTTGAGCAGCGTTGCGTATACGACTCATGTATTTACTTTACAACTTTATTTTTTCTTCTGTAATTGCCGGGGGAAATACCCATTACTTTTGAGAACAGCCTGGAAAAATAGTAGGGGTCGTCTATTCCCAAATTTAATCCTATCTGCTTTACCGGGTAGTCGGTAAGCAGTAATTGCTGACATGCCTTTTGAATTTTCAAATGATTTACATACTCAATGGGCGGGTACCCCGTTCTCGACTTAAATAAAGAAGAAAATTGCGATATAGACAGATTAGTATATAATGCCAGTTCTTCTAATTTAAAAGCAGTACTTAAATTATTTTGTACATGATCTAACAATAAATCAATCCTGTCCTTTTCAGTATTGGATTCTCTAAAATTAAATTTCTCCTCAAAGATGGCCGATGAAAGAAAATGATAGAAAACCATATTAACATGCAGCAGGTTATCCATAATATATCCCCTTTCAAGATTGGTATATATTTCTTCAAAAAGCTTTATCCGGTTTTCACTATATGCAATTTGAGGTTGAGATTTACTGGTTTTCTGCAGTATGAGATTTACGATATACCCGGAAATTTCTCCACCAAAATGAAACCAATAAATTGTCCATGGATTATTTGCGTATGAGCCATATTTGTGTAGGGTATTAGCAGGTATAATAATTAATTGAGAAGGACCAATATCCGTTTTCTTGCCGCCTGTTTCAACCCACCCATCCCCTTCTGTACAATAAATAAGTACGTGCTGGCCAATGCCTGTTTTTCTTTCCACGTAATGATTCATGGCTTTGGGAAAATAACCAATATCAGTAATAAATACCTGCTTGGTAATGGGGTGCTTTTTAAGGATATCTACAATTACTTTGGGTAAAATAATAAGCCGCTGGCCCCGGAAGCCACCGCTTTTAACAGTCGTAGCATATTTATCCCCACTCATGGGCCAATATTATAAAATAAACCGTAAGATAATCCATCATTTTCGTATTTTTTGCTATTTACTTACCCATTTAAATTTGCTTATTTTGACTAACATAGTTTAACATTGAGCAATAGTTTTGCGTTATACCATATTGAATGACTGGCAACGGCGGTTTAAAATTGTAACATAATCCATCAAGTATTCTAACGAGCTCAAAAACTGAATGAATAAAATAACACGCAAGTTTCTTATTGCAACGCATGGCAACCTTGCCACGGGTGTAAAATCCACCCTGGATATTATAATTGGGCACACAGAGAATGTTTTTTTGATTGAAGCTTATGTAAAAGAGAATAAAGGCATAGAGCATGACTTAGCTGCTTTACTAAAGACGCTTGCCAGGAACGAGGAGCTGATCATTTTTACTGACCTGTTAGGCGGAAGCATTACCAACCAGGCGGTACGGTTTACGCAAGGGCGTAATGTGCATATTGTTTCTGGTTTTAACCTGGCATTGCTGATAGAAGTATTGATGGCCGATACCAGCACGCCGGCTGAGGAAGTAATTGAAAGCGCCATTCAAAATTCAAAGGAGCAGATTGTGTATGTAACAAAAATGATGGCATCAAATCAAAACGAAAAAAACGATGATTAAGCTGGTAAGGATAGATGACCGCCTTGTGCATGGGCAAGTTGCTTTTACCTGGGTGCCTGCATTGGGCGTTAATTGCGTAATAGTGGCCAATGATAAAGTTGCAAAAGATGAATTTCAGAAAATGACTTTAGGTCTTGCTAAACCTGCCAATACAAAACTGCTGATTACATCAATCAACGATGCGATTACTTTTTTGAATGAAGGGAAAAACCAATCCTTAAAAATACTGGTGCTTATTAATAACATTAAAGATGCTGCACGCCTTGCAGAAACTGTACCTGAAATTAAATCTGTAAATTTTGGCGGTATCCGCAGCAAAGAAGGTTCAACGCTTATTTCCAAAGCAATTGCTATTACGAATGAAGATATGCCTGTGCTTAATGCAATGATTCAAAAATCTGTTGAACTGGAAATAAGGCAAGTGCCTACGGACAATAAATTACTGGTTGCTGACCTGATTAAAAACTTTGCCTAAATAATAATAAATTGTTGACATCCTTTCTGCTTATTACGTTAATCGCCATGTTTGGCCACGCGGAGGATTTTCTTGGCACCACATTGCTCAGCAGGCCGTTGGTGTTAGGCCCATTAGTGGGCCTGGCATTGGGTAATATGGAACAAGGTGTAATAATAGGCGCAACGCTTGAGTTGATTTTTATGGGCAACATAAAAGTTGGGGCAGCCATACCGCCTGATGTAATAACCGGGGGAGTATTGAGTACAGCATTTGCTATTATGTCGGGCAAGGGCGCGGCTGTTGCATTGGCCCTTGCGGTTCCCATTTCAATTTTAGCAGAAATGCTCGTTAGCGGGTTATTCGTTTTCAGGGCAGTGTTTAATAAGAAATTTACGGAATATGCCGAAGAGGGTGATTACAAGGGCATACAAAGGCTGCATATATTATCAGGGTTGCTCAAACCTTTGCTAATGGGCATTGTTACCTTTTTGACCTTGCAGCTTGGCGCGGACGTAATGAAATCTTTTTTAGATAAAATCCCCTTGTGGGTAAATGATGGGCTTAGAGTTGCCGGCAATATGTTACCAGCCTTGGGGTTTGCGCTGTTGCTAAACCTGATGCTTAACAAAAAGGTTGCGCCTTATTTTTTCCTTGGCTTTATACTCGCCAGTTATTTAAAGCTTCCTGTTATTGCCATTGGCGGGTTGGGTATTATAGCTGCATTGATTATTACAGGCATAACACACAAACCAGCAGCAAGTGATGAAGATGTTGAGTATGATACAGATGAAGCGGCTTTTAACTCCGCACCTGCTTTGCCTAAAAAAACCATACGCAGTTTATTTTTTCGTTCATTGGCCTTAGAAGCCAACTTTAATTTTGAAACATGGCAAAACAGTGGCTTTGCTTATTCCATCATCCCTGCGCTAAAAAAATTATATACCACCCGGCAACAAATGTCCGGCGCCCTTAAAAGGCACCTGCAATTTTTTAATACAAGCCCTTATGGCTCTACGCTTATCATCGGCATTATTGCGGCAATGGAGGAGCAAAACCATAAGCAGGAAGGCTTTGATGAAAAATCAATCAACTCCGTAAAACTTGGCCTTATGGGGCCATTGGCCGGTGTGTTCGATTCACTTTTTTGGGGAACGTTTAAAGTTATTGCTGCAGGCGTGGGTGTTTCGTTTGCTATTAAGGGCAATATTTTGGGCCCTGTTTTGTTCCTGCTAATTTTCAATTTACCGCATCTTATCCTGAGGTATAACCTCACATTCATCGGCTACAGGCTCGGGACTAAATTTTTGCAAAACTTAGCCAAAACGAATGTGATGGATAAATTGACGCTGGGGTCTTCTATTCTTGGCTTAATGATGATAGGGGCAATGACAGCAACGTTAATGAATATCTCTACCCCCATCGTTTTGGGATCAGGCAGTTCAACAGTACCCCTTCAAGATATTTTAGGCCAGGTAATCCCGAATATCATCCCACTGGGCTTGACTTTTCTCACCTTCTATTTCGTGAAGAAAAATATCAAACCTACATGGCTGTTGCTGGGTTTGCTGTTAGTTGGTTTTTTAAGCAGCATAACCCATATCCTGCAATGAGCAGCCCAGTTTTACATATAATAAATGGCATTAAGGTATCACATGGCATAGCTATCGGAAAGGCATACGTTCTTACAAAATCCAATCAAAAACCCACTGGCATCCTTTTGAATGGGCCAGGGGAAGTGCAACAGGAGATATTAAAGTTTGAAAATGCAGTGCAACAGTCAATTAAAGAGCTGGAGATAATTGTGCCAACGCTTGCAGCAAATACTGTTAGCCTTGAGATATTAAACGTTCAGGTTGAACTATTGCAGGATGAGCAAATAAAGGCAGATGTATTAGAACTAATCTCGTTGCAGCATAAAAATGCAAACGATGCGGTGATAGAAGCAATAGAGGCATCCAAAGCAGTATTACTGAATTTAAATGATGATTATTTAAGTGCACGGGCGGCTGATGTGCAGGATGCAGGCAACAGGATATTGAAGCACCTGGCTAACAAAAACGCAACAGGCATTGAGATACAAGGAGAAGATATTATCATAATTGCTGAAGATATTACCCCTTACGAAGTGATTAGTTTGGATTTAAGCAAAGTAATTGGTTTTGCAACCCAGGCAGGCGGTAAAACTACGCATGCCGCTATTGTAGCAAACTCCATGGGTATACCTGCAGTAGTTGGCTGTGGAACGGCTTTGGCAGATATTAAAACAAACGACACGGTGATTGTTGACGGCGAAAATGGCCTGGTAATCGTAAGCCCGGGCAAGGATGTATTAAGCGAGTACATCCAAAAGCAAAATGTTTTTTTAACACAAAAGCTGTCGCTGAATAATTTAAAAGATATTAAAGCAACTACTACCGATGGCGTAGAAATAACGCTGTTGGCGAATATTTCTAACGCGGCGGATATGGAAGCATCCTTTGCTTTTGGAAGCGAGGGATGTGGCTTGTTACGTACTGAATTATTATTCATGAACCGAACTTCATTCCCAAATGAAGAAGAGCAGTTTGAATTTTATAAAGAGATAGCTGTAAAAGCGAAGGAGCAACCCGTAATAGTAAGAACACTTGATATTGGCGGGGATAAACAACTGCCTTATTTCAATTTGCCAAATGAACAAAATCCTTTTCTTGGTTACAGGGCCATTCGGATTTGTCTTGACAGGAAGGATATATTCAAAAAACAACTGGCTGCCATTTTAAGGGCCAGTGTCTTTGGAAATCTAAAGATCATGCTTCCAATGATCAGTAACATAATGGAAGTACGTGAAGCTAAAATGATATTGCAGGAAGTAAAAGAAGGATTAACGGCGCAGCAAATTGAATTTAATGAAGGCACACAGTTGGGCATTATGGTTGAAATACCATCAGCAGCCGTTACAGCCGATTTGCTTGCTAAGGAAGTTGATTTTTTCAGTATCGGCACCAACGACCTGTGCCAATATACGCTGGCTGTGGACAGGCTGAATGAACAGGTAAAACATTTATATCAGCCGTTTAATCCCGGGGTATTGAGATTAATACAAAATGTAATTGAACAGGGAAATAAACACAATATACATACAGGCATGTGTGGTGAACTGGCCGGCGATGTTTCGGCAACATTGTTGCTTTTGGGGATGGGGTTAAGAGAATTCTCCGTAAGTGCACCGGCTATCCCCTATGTAAAAAACTTAATAAACAATACGAGCCTTGCTGCGGCAAAAGAAATTCACCAATATGTAATGGGCCTTGATAATGCAGAAGCCATCATCAATTACCTGCGGGAAAGCAATAAGCAATGATTACAAAAGAATATATAATAACTGCGGCGGAGGGACTTCATGCAAGGCCTGCCACAAATTTAATACGGCTTGCAAAGGCCTTTAAATCTTCCACCCAATTAAAAAAAGGCGATAAGATAATAAAGCTCAACAGCATGCTCAATATTTTATCACTGGGCCTAAAAGGTGGCGATACCATTATCATTCATATTGAAGGGGAAGATGAGCAGGATGCCGGGGAAGCAATAAATAAATTTTTTAACGAGGAATTGAAGCATTTATAAAACGGGTAAAAATACAATCAAATAATAATTATAGATAAATATGAAAATAACAATTGCTAAAGACGAACGGGAATTTGATACCATTGCCGCCTGGAGGATAATAGCACAAATGCTGGAAAAGCCAACCGCTGTTATTGGCCTTTCAACAGGGCAAACCACCATCAACATGCATGCAATTGTTTCACATATTTATCAACAATATCCATTTGATGTATCAAATATTACTTTAATAAATGTGGATGAATTAACAAACCTTCCACGTGAGTACGCAGGAAGTTGTTATACGATGATCTTAAACCAAATTGCCGGACCTTTGGGCATACCCGATGAAAATTTTATAATGCCCCCAACCATGAGTGATGATTTTGAAAGAGAAGCAGCATTATTTGAAAGCCGCATAGCAGAACGTGGCGGGGTTGACTTGCAAATGCTTGGCCTGGGCGCTAATGGGCATATTGGCATTAACCAGCCCGGAACACCTTTTGAAAGCGAAACATGGGTGTCGCCCATGGATCCTGATTTTGAAGCAAGGGTACGCCGGGAAACACAAGTACCGGAAGGGACAGTATTAGGGGGATTAACAAGAGGCATAAAAAACATTATGCACACCCGCAAATTGATATTGATAGCCAAAGGGGCACATAAGGCGGAAATGGTTGCAAAGGCCATCCATGGCCCTGTAACAACAGATATACCTGCATCAGTAGTACAATTACACCCCAATTGCGAAATATTGATAGATGCTGCCGCAGCTTCAAAACTAAACGTTAAATGAACTTAACTAACGCATAAGCATATGAAAAATTTATCACGGCAAGTTGCCTGCCTTTGTTTGGCAATAATTGCATTGGCCCTTCAACCAGGCCATATACAGGCACAGGCGCCAAAGCCAGCATTTAAGGTGATTGCTTTTTTCACCTGCAGAAATGATATCTCTCATATCAGTTTTGTGAAGGAAGCTAATGTGTGGTTTAAAGAGCAAGCCGGCAAGCTTAACTTTCAGTATGACAGTACCAGCAATTGGGATAATATGAATACTGAGTTTTTGAAAGCATATAACGTGGTAATATTTTTAGATACCCGGCCCGAAAAAGCTTATCAAAGAAACGCCTTTGAACATTATATGAAAAACGGCGGGGCATTTATGGGTTTTCATTTTTCAGGGTTTGCATTGAACAATTCCGACTTTCCACAAAACTGGGATTGGTACCATAAAGAATTTTTAGGCGCTGATGAATACAAGAGCAATACCTGGCGGCCAGTTTCGGCGATCTTGCAGGTTGGAGATACAGCGCATCCAACACTAAAAGGGCTGCCTAACACTTTTAAATCCGCACCATCAGAATGGTACAGGTGGACGGGTGATCTGTATTCCAATAAAGACATTCAAATTTTATTAAGTATCCATCCAAGCAGTTTCCCGTTAGGCACAGGCCCCAAGCCTAATGAAATTTGGCATGAAGGGAATTACCCCATAGCCTGGACGAATAAAAATTATAAAATGGTGTACATGAATATGGGCCATAACAATATGGATTATCATGCTACTGATACAACCCTGTCATCCACCTTCAGCAGCGATGAACAAAATAGGTTTATATTGAATAGCCTTATGTGGCTGGGCAGCAATACACCAGTAACAAAAGCTCCTGTAACAGAGCCCCGCTCTATATTGCAGGATGCCCTAATTCACATCAACCAGGTAGCTTTTGATGGCGCTGCGCCAAAACAGGCAGTGGTGGAAACGGCCGACACGCTTACACTTCCTGCCAAATTCAGGATAACCAATATCGCAGGAAATAAAACTTTTTTTGAAGGAGTGTTAAGCGATGATATGCCTGCCAACGAATGGTTTGCGGGCCGCCATTTTTACAGGGCAAATTTTTCATCCTTTCAACAAGCGGGAACATTTCTGCTGAGAGTAAAATATAAGGAAAAAGAACTCTCTTCAAGCCCTTTTGAGGTAGGAGATCAAATACTGTCAAAACAATCCATACCGGCAGTGTTTCAATTCTTCAAACACCAGCGGGCCAACAGCCCTGAAGAATTAAATGCAGATAAGCATTTGCTGTTGTATGGCAGCAACAAACGTGTAGATGTACATGGGGGCTGGTGCGATGCGTCTGGCGATGTTAGCAAATATTTCTCACACCTGGCTTATACCAATTTTATGTCGCCGCAACAAACGCCTAATGTTGTTTGGTCAATGGTTAATTCAATAGAAACGGCCGGCGGTATAATTAAAGATATTAAAGGCAATGAAGCCTTTACAGCAGAAGCGCTTTACGGCGCCGATTACCTGATGAGTTCTTTATCGCCTGATGATTATTTTTACATGACCATATTCAGCTACTTTAAAAAGGATCCTGAAGAACGGCGCATCGTGGGGCTGTTAGCCGATAGCAAGACTACGCCTGATTATCAATGCGCTTACCGCGAAGGTGGCGGCATGGCCATAGCAGCACTTGCGCGGATATCTCAATGGAAGCAAAATGGCGAGTTTACGAGCGAGCAATATCTTTCTGCTGCTAAACGGGCCTTCAAACACCTGGAAGCAAATAATTTAAAGTATGACGATGACGGCAAAGAAAACATCATTGACGATTATTGTGCGTTGATGGCCGCTACAGAGCTTTGGATTGCCACTAACGACAATGTTTATAAACTTGCTGCCCGTAAAAGGGCGCAGCACCTTTCTGCCAGGATGAGCCCATCAGGCTATTTTATTTCCAACGACGCTGACAGACCTTTCTGGCATGCGGCAGACGCAGGCTTGCCGGTAATTGCCCTTGCCCGTTATCTTGATAAAGAAAGCGATGAAACGAAACGGGCTGTGGCACTGAATACAATCAAGCAATTCCTGGATTACCAATTACGGGTAACTGGGGATGTTAGCAACCCTTTTGGCTACGCAAGGCAATCATTTAAGTTTAGGGGAAGCATAAAAGAAGGGTTTTTTATACCGCATGAAAATGAAAGCGGCTGGTGGTGGCAGGGTGAGGATGCACGGCTCGCTTCATTAGCAACAGTTGCTATTGTTGGCGGCAGGCTGGTTTACCCTGGCAATGGTGCTTTCGGGATAAAACCGGAACTGGCGGCTTTTGCGACCAACCAAATCAATTGGATATTGGGCGGCAATCCTTATGACGTTTGTTTTATGTACCAGCACGGGCAAAACAATACGCCTTATATGGCGTCGCTTTTTGGCCATGGTTCGGGGGCAGGCGGTATCGGTAACGGCATCACTGGAAAAGACGGCAGCCCCGATGGTACCGGAATAGACTTTAAAATGGAGGCTAATGGCAATGAATGGCGCTGGACAGAACAATGGATACCGCATTCCGCGTGGTTTCTGCAGGCTGTTTCTGCGATGGCTGCCAGCAAACACTAAGATTGGTGTTTATTATGAGCGCTGGTTTTAAATAATAATTTATTTCATGAATAGTTATTATAAATGAAACAGCACCCGGTATGCTGGTGTTGCAATAAACAGGTACCTGGGCATAATAATCAATCGCGACAGCAATATCCGGCTTGCCATCACCGTCAAAATCAGCAGCCGCAACGCCGTTCGGCTGGTTGCCCACTATAAAGTCTGTTTTAGCGGCAAATGAGTTTGGGGTAAAAATCGCCGCCACCGCCAAGATAGCGTCTTTAAAAACAGGTAAAGTATCTTATACTGAAAACTGTCTGAATTTTTACTGAAAAACGAACAGGTCAAAGTTCATCGTCCGGTATTGAATATTAATATCGCCCCGCCTCTCCACCACAATCTCAGTCTTTCCCTGGTGTTCATTTCTTCCCGTAACACAAACGTTCTTCCCATTATAAGTCTTAACGGGCCTCGGCTTCAGTTACTGCCATGGTTTAATACACTTTTAGTCTTTTGTAAACCTTTTGTATTTACCAGTTTCATACCTAAAAATTTACCAATAATAGGTTCTACCATGCTTTGCCTTTCCTTCATTAACCGCTTAGCTTTGTCAATCAGCGATGATCTTTGTTTTTAAATGCTGCAACTGTTTCGTGGTATTGATGAAGGTTATACAGGCAATTGCCAAATGCAGCAGACAGATGATGCTTCAGCAAGTGAAGTACGGTTAAAAATATCAACTACATAAAATACAACAACCTGGTAAGCCATTAAAAAAAAATAAGTACAAATACGCAGTATTTTTTGTGCAAAATGTGTTACATCTAAGATCATACTTAACAAAAATTTCATTTGTTTTTTAACTTTATTCATAGCATTTATCTTCTCAAAAAAAGCACTTTTCAATTTGCAAGCAAATTGAAAAGTGCTTTTATAGCTTAGCGCTTTCAATTGCTCTGTTAGTGCTTATCAATCATCATCATCAAAGACGTACGCAATATTAAGAGTATGTGAGAAGTCGAATAATTTCGTTTTTCATCATTTTGATTATCACAATTATTTTTTACAAAAAGCAACGCCTCGGATGTTACCAAATATGCGAATCGATAAAACTTTAAACGAAAAATACCCCCTCAAAGCCACGCTTTAAAAGGAATTATTGTTTTAACAATGATGCCGTTGATGCAAATACCGGACTATTTTTATGGCTGATTTAAAACAGCCTACCTGTTTATTTGTAAGAAAAGAACATGCTGTTTAATGGTGAACATTATGATGGCGCAAATTTAGTTTTTGTTTTTAAAACAAATATTTTTAGCTCCTGCCATGCTATTATTTTGGCATGATCTATTGAATTGTTTAACAATTCCTAATAATGGGCAAAACAACCGTATTAAAATTACCTTAACATCTTTTTCACATAATCTCATTTGCCAGCGGGTTTTTATTTTTACTATCGTTTTAATGCAACCATGCGCTTTTGTACCCTGCTAGCATTTATCGGCTTAATATTCATTACCCCTGCTGCCAGTGGGCAGGCTGTTACGCATTTTACCAATTATACTAACGATGATGGGGTGCCGCAGAGCACGGTGTGGAGCATTGGGCAGGACAAAAATGGTTTTATATGGGCGGGTACCGCCGACGGCATTTGCCGGTTTGACGGTTATACATTTCACACATATAAAACTGCTGCTAAAGACAGTAATGCTATAAACAGCGATAGAAGCTGCAGCTTTTATACTGATCATGCAGGTAATTTATGGGTCGCATCGTTTAAAGGGTTGAGCCGTTATAATGCTGATGCTGATAATTTTACTAATTGCCTTGCCTACCAGCCGGTAAATGAGGCCGTGCATGTAAACAGGATATATGGAGAAGACAGCAGTTTTATATGGGCAGGCATGGCCCATTACGGCCTTGTTAAAATAAATAAGGCAACACATAAGGTTTACTGTATAAAAAAGGCCGGCGATGAAGATTTTAGCACCTGCCCTGAGTGGGATAATGGCTTTGTTGCAGGCAATAATGTGTGGTTTTGCTGTGGTGGCAGCATAATGGTGTACAATAGCAAAACAGGCAGCCTGCAAAAAATAAGCCTGGGGTTTTATGCAAGGGCTGTTGCTAACCTTAACGATACGGTGCTAATGGCGCAAAGCCGCACAAAAAGTTTTTTTATAAACAAACGTACCTGCGCTTTTGCCAGCAAAAGCTGCAACCTGGCCAGTGACAGCATTGAGGTATATAGCATATTTATAAGTGACCCGGGGCAGGCCATCCTCGCAACAACAAAAGGAGTTTATTATCTTAATACTGCTACCGCAACAATTACTGGCTACCTGCAAAACTTTGGGAATGAAAACAAAAAAGCCTTTGCTTTAGCGGTGTGTATTTACAAAGACAGATCAGGAAATGTGTGGATAGGCACTGATGGCACGGGGTTGGCCAAAATAGCATTTCAGTTCAAAAAATTTAAGCTTTATGCATCGCCAGGCGCAGCAAGTAATATGGTTAAAAGCATTTATGCCGATAGCGCTACTCTTTATACCGGGTATTTTAATAACGGAATGGATATTTTTAACCGTGCAAGGGGCTTTATAAAAAATGTTTCTGTAGCTGCCATGCCGCATAGTACAGGCAACAATGTTTATGGCATTGCCCCTAACACCGGGCAAAGCCTTTTGCTTTATACATCAGGCCCAAACCTGCTTTGCCTTTATAATACTGCAACCAGCCGGCTGGAAGAGCTATACCGGCCTTTGGCAAATGCCATTCCCGGTTACAAAACAAAAAATAACAAGTACTGTTTTTTTACACGCACGCGGGGCAGCCGGGTTTTTATAAGCTTTAATGAATATCTTTTAAGCACCAGCATGCCGTTTGAAAAAAACACTGTGCCGCAAATTGTTGGCAAATTCAATGGCCTGCTGGTGGGCGCATGGTGGGAGGGTAGAAAAGGCCGGTTATGGATTGGCACTAATAACGGACTGTATTACGGTGAAGCTAATAACTGGCAAAAAATAAAATTGCCTGAAGACATACAGGTAATAACCATAAACCAGGATGATGCTGGAAACATGTGGGCGGGTACGGTGCATGGTATATATGTTATTGATGCCCGCGACAGCATAATACAACATTACACCGTTGCCACCGGGCTGCTTAATGAGGTTGTTTACGGCATATTGAAAGACAATGACGGCAATATGTGGTTTAGCACTAACAAAGGCATAGGCGTATATTGGCGGGCACAAAAAAAGTTCAGGTATTTTACAAAGGATGATGGACTGCAGGGCAATGAATTTAATACGGGCGCTTATTTTAAAGCTGCTGACGGCGAGCTTTTTTTTGGCGGTATAAATGGAACAAACTCTTTTTACCCGCAGGATATTTTAGACAACCCGTATACGCCGCCGGTGCAGGTTACCGGAATAAAAGTTTTTGACGACCCATACAACGCAGGTATACCAAGCTGGCAGGTGCATAACATTATATTGCCCTACACAAACAATACCCTTGCATTTGAATTTGCCATGCCCGAGTTTACCAATACCCTGAAAAACCAATATGCATGTATGATGGAGGGCGTTGATAAAGGCTGGCTTTACCTTGGCAGCAAAAACACGGAACGGTATGCCGGCTTAGCTCCTGGCCACTATACATTTAAAATAAAAGCGGCAAATAACGACGGCGTATGGGCAACTCAGTTAACTACTATAAGCATCACCATTGTGCCGCCTTATTGGCAGCGCACGTGGTTTCGCGTGCTATATATTATATTAGCCGTATGCCTGGTTGTGGTAATTGCAAATTATCTTCAAAAACGAAAGTATAAACAACGGTTGGCTGCACTTGAGCTTCAGCAAAAAATACAGCTGGAACGTGAACGTATAAGCCGCGATCTGCACGATAATGTTGGCACCCAGCTTAGCCTGATAAGCAAGAACATTGAGGACGTTTTGCACCCGCTTAAAAACATTACTGAGGAGGAACGGATACGGAAAGTAAAGTCAGCAGGCCAACGCTCATCTGAGGTTATCTCCACCTTGAGGGAAACTATCTGGGCGCTAAACAAGGAGCAAATAACACTTGAGGAGTTTGCAGACCAGTTGAAAACATTTACGCACAAACAGCTTGAGCATTATGATAATATAAACGTAGCATTTAACGAACATCCCGGTAACTGCAGCGTGATAGTGCAGCCTGCGGAGGTGCTTAACCTTTTTAGGATATGCCAGGAAACTATTGCGAATACCGTTAAGTACGCCGAAGCCACCCAACTCATCATTACCATTGCTGCAACTGAGGGAAAATATTGTATAATTATCACTGACAATGGCAAAGGCTTTAACCCAGCCCTTGTTAACAAGAACAGGCACTATGGGTTGCAAAACATTCAGCACCGCGCGGCTGAAATAGGCGGCGCTGTGGAGATAACATCCAGCCCAGGCGCCGGTACAACAACCACTATTTGTAAAAAATAATGCAAATGCACTATTGTTTTTATGTATTTCACTCGCCACTTTTGTACCATGCCCTATAAAATAGCCATTGTTGAAGATAAAGCGCCGGTACTTACAACCCTGGTTGAAGAAATAGAGGTTTGCGGAGGCGCAGAGATTGTTTTTACGGCAACCAACGGGCAAGAATACCTTGAGATGATGAAGCAGCTGCAGCCCGCCCAATACCCGGCGGTTGTTTTAATGGATATTGAAATGCCGGTGATGGATGGTATAGAAACAGTAACTGTTAGCAGCTCACTGTACAATGGCGTTGAATATATTATGTTTACCATTTTTGATGACGATGAGAGGCTGTTTAATGCGCTTAAAGCAGGCGCAAAGGGCTACTTACTGAAGCATGAGCGTGGGCCAAGGGTGCTGCAAGCTGTGGAAGAGTTAGTTGAGCGGAATGGCGCCCCTATGAGCAGCAGCATAGCCCGCAAAATGCTTAATATACTGGTTAACGGGCCACGGCAAAAAACAACACCCGGCCACCCCCAACCCTTGCTGACACCCCGCGAAATTGAGATTTTACAAGGGATAGCCAACGGCCTTGATTATAAACAAATGGCAGCCAAATTATTTATAAGCCCCAATACGGTGCGCAACCACATTGCAAACCTGTACAGCAAGCTGCATGTTACCGGCAAAGCGCAGGCTATAAGCGTGGCAGTAAAAAACAAATGGTTGCATTAACAATTAAACCGGCTCTTTTTATTTCCTTAGGTTTTGTATATCGCTCCTTATTTTTCGCACCTATTTTGAACGAACTTATAGCCCTTGCACTGCTAAAGCTTGCGTCTTGCCCAACTTCCATAAGTGCAGCTATAAATTTGTTTGGCATTAATTTTTTTGCTTTTTACTATTACTAAAAAAGCTGTCAAGCACCTTAAAAATGATGCATTTGCACTATTGTTTCTGCCGTTTTTTTCATACATTTTTACAGCGTCTAATATCCACCCGGTAAACGCCCTCGCCGGCCCTATTGTACACTTCAGCACTAACTATTAACCATAATTGCAAAAACATAGGCTTGGCCACGCCATGCCGTAAGGTTATAGCTGTATGGGCAAAAGGGTCACGGGCTATTGGGATTTTTAAAGCTAAACACTTTTAAAACGGTTAATATGAAAAGGATCTGTACCCTTTTTGCAATCATTTTTAACTTATTGCTTCAATTGTTGGGTATGCAGGCAGCGCTGGGCCAAATTGTTAAGCCCGGCACATTTACCTATACCACCCCTGCCGTGCTTGCAAAAGGCAGCGCCATTACCCCCTTGGCCCCCACATTTACGGCTGGTGTTGTAAGCCAGTTTTCTTCTACCGTTTTCAATAGTCCTAAAGGCCTGGGGGTTGATGCTTCTGGCAACGTATATGTGGCAGACTATGGAAACAATGCTATTCAAAAAATACCAAAAGCTGGTGGCGCCGCTTCAGCCTTCGCCCCGGCGTTTACTTTCAGTAATCCCATAGGTGTTGCGTTTGACGCCGCTGGCAACATGTATGTGGCCGACGCCGGAAATAGCCAAATTGAAAAAATAGCAAAAGCAGAGCTGTCAAAGGCCAGCCCCTCTGTAACCGTTGTTGCCAGTGCGTTCAGCCAGGCAGGCATGGCGGTTAATGCAGCAGGCACATACGTGTATTCCATTGACGCATATTTTGGGGTGGTTGATAAAATACAGGTTTCCGACGGAACGGTTGCGGCACAGCTTGGCTCTGGTTTAAACTATGGGAATAGTGTAGCGGTTGATGCTTCAGGCAATGTGTATGTTGCCGAGAGCCGTAACAATACCATTCAAAAAATATCGGCGGCCGACGGCTCGCAAGCTCAAATAGGCCCCACTTTCAGTTCCCCTGCCTCCCTGGTGCTTGATGCGGCTGGCAATATATATGTGGGCGATGCCGGCAATTCCACCATAAAAAAAATATCGGCAGATGGCATCATTGTAAGCTCGTATGCAACAGGTGCAGATTATCCTTATGGGTTAGCTATTGATGCATCAACTGGCAATATGTATGCATCAAGCGGCGGCTCCGGCATAGTTGAAAAAATAGCCAGCAACGGCACTATAGGCACAACCTTTAGCATAACCCCCACTGCATTGCCTGGAGGCCTTTCTTTTAGCACTGCAACAGGCGCTATAAGTGGCACACCCACCGAGGTGGCATCTGCAACAGCTTATACTGTTAAGGCAACCAACAGCGCAGGCAACACTTCTGCAACTATAACTTTGTCAGTTATCAGCTCGTTAACGTTTTCCTACGCCAGCTCATCTTATTTCTATATCCAGGGACAACCTATAACACCTGTATCTCCGACGTTTAGCGGCAGCGCTTCGCCCAATTACAGCATATCGCCGGCGCTCCCGGCCGGCCTGGGCATTGATGCGCCAACCGGTATTATCAGCGGTACGCCAACGGCTGCCAGCGTTGCAACAAGTTATACTGTTACAGTGTCAGCAAACGGTGATGCTGTAACGGCAACCATATCAATTTCGGTAATCAATATTGCCCCTGCTGCCTTCGCCTATACATCGCCGCAATCGCTGCAAAAAGGCGCTGCCGTTACGCTATCACCCGCCCTTTTGCCAGCTGGTACGTTAACCCGTCTTGATTCTCTGTTTGCGCAAGGGCCTATAGCGGTTGACGCGGCCGGTAATATATATGAAGCTGGCACAACCGGTATTAAAAAAATAGCGGCTGGTACCGGCACTGCCACCACGCTTGCTCCTGGCCTTATTGTTAGCGCCATGGCGGTTGATGCCCCAGGCAATGTGTATATAGCCGTGACCGAAACCAATGGAAATAGTACGATCAGGAAAATAGCGGCAGCAGGCGGCTCGCCGTCTACACTAAGCACGCTCTCATTCGCTGTAACAGCTTTTACGGTTGATCCAACTGGAATTATGTATGTAGCGGACAACAGCAGTATCTATAAAATACCTGCGGGGGGTGGTACCGCAAGCGCGGTAGCTACGGGCTACTCCGGTTTTAACTGCCTTGCTTCAGATGCAGCCGGCAATATATATTTTAACGATTTCACCACCAATATTAAAGAGATGGCAGTGCCTGGGTACCAGGTAACCACATTTAAAACAAGCTTGTATGCTTTCAGGATAGCCATTGATGCCATTGGCAACCTGTATGCGATAAACGGCTATGATATTAAGAAAGTAGCAGTGGCAGATGGCTCGGTAAGCACAGTTTTTACTACTCCCGTAAGCACTCCCCCGCAGGGCATAGCGCTTGATGGGGCGGCTAACGTATATATGGCACTTACCGGCACGGCTGTTAAAAGGGTTACCGAGGCCGCAGGCACCGCTTCCTCCTATGCAAGTGGTTCGTTGCCTGCAGGGCTTGCTGTAAACCCATCAACAGGCGCCATTACAGGCACGCCAACCATTGTAAGCGCACAAGCAACGTATGCAGTAACGGCAACCAATAGTGGCGGCACTACCAGCGCAGGCATACAAATAGCCGTTGTTGACCTTACCCCCTCATCACTTTCTTATGCCGGCTCGCCTTATACATTTACGGTGGGGCAGGCTATTACTGCTGTTACCCCATCGGTAGGCGGCGCACCCACATCGTACAGCGTAAGTCCGGATCTGCCCGCCGGCCTTTCTATAAATACAACTACCGGACAGCTAAGCGGCACGCCGACAGCCGTAAGTGCGCAGGCAAGTTATGTTGTAACAGCTGCTAACAGCCTGGGCAGCACAACTGATACTATACAAATAACGGTAAACGATATTGCGCCTTCGTCGCTTTCATACAACGGTTTCCCCGCAACCTTTACGGCAGGACAAGCTATAAACGCGGCTGCGCCATCTATAAACGGCGGCACAGTAACATCATACAGCGTAAGCCCTGCGTTGCCCGTTGGCCTTGCTATAAATACAACAACAGGTATTATAAGCGGCACACCAACAACTGCAAGCGCAAAAACAAGATATACTGTAACCGCAACTAACAGTGGGGGCAATACAACTGTGGATCTTCAAATTACGGTGGTAAACTTTCCTCCTGCAACCTTTAGTTATACCTCTCCTGTAGCATTTCCAAAGGGCTCGGCCATTGCCCCGCAGGCCCCCATATCTGCTGCCGGCAGCGTAACCTCGCTGTTTTCATTCTTCAACCAGCCCGGTGGCGTAGCTGTTGATGCTGCGGGCAATGTGTTTGTTGCTGATACTTATAACGGCGACATTAAAAAAATACCTGCTGACGGCGGTGCCATAGTTGTTGTTGGCGGCGGTTTTAACCAGCCGAACGGGATTGCGGTTGATGCTGCAGGTGTTGTATACGTGGCTGATACGAAAGACAACGCCATTCAAAAGATACTTCCGGCCGGCAACATACTTCCGGTTGCTACAGGCCTTAACAACCCTACAGGCGTAGCCGTTGATGCGGCCGGTAACCTGTATGTGGCCGATGAGGGAAATAATGCTATTAAAAAAATTGCCCCGGATGGGTCTGTAACCCCAATTCCCGTTGGGGGGCTCACTTTCATTCAGCCCCATGGCGTTGCGCTGGATGCCGACGGCAATTTATACGTGGCCAATACGGGAAATGCGCAAATTATTAAAATATCAGCGCTGGATGGGTCTGGCTCAATACTTGCCAATAGTGTGCCTAACTACGGAGTAGCCGTTGATGCTGCCGGCAATGTGTATTTCTCCGATTTGAATGGTAACAACGTTTTTGAAGTAACAGTTGCAGGAAATACCATAACGCTGGGTTCTGGCTTCAATGCACCCTATGGCCTGGCAGTTGACAAATCAGGCAATGTGTACGTTGCCGATATGGAAAACAATTCCGTTAAAAAAATATATGGCACAGGAGGCCCGGTATCCACATACACTATTAGCCCGGCGCTGCCTGCCGGCCTTTCAATAGACGCTGCCACAGGCATTATAAGCGGTACGCCGCAAACGGCAATAGTGCAAAAGTATTACCATGTTACAGCTACCAATAGCGCCGGCAGCGCAACCGCCAGCGTAGCTATAAGAATAACTCAGGATGTGCCCGGGGATTTTAGCTATAAGCTGCCGCTGATATTTACAAAGGGCATTACCATTGCCCCGGTATCGCCATCGCCTGTGGTTAAGATTGGTTCGGGCATAAGCAACGGCAACGGCGTGGCCGTGGATTTGGCCGGGAACGTATTTGTGGCAGATGCGGGGAACAAAGCAATTAAAAAGATCTTGCCAGATGGAAGTATCTCTACGCTTGCCCCTGTTACGGGCTATTTAAACGGCATTGCGGTTGATAATAAGGGAAATGTGTGGGAATCTGACGCGGTTAAACTTGAAGTTCAAAAAATATCAGCGGCTGGCAGCATGCTGGCTGCATATTCGAGTGTAGGCGTGCCGACCGGCGTGGCTGTTGATGCATCAGGCAATGCTTTTATACCAGACACCCGGAATTATAATATATATAAAATACTAAGCGACGGCACCTTCAGCACGTTTGTAAGCAGCCAGTTCACACAAAAGTTCACCGGGCTCAGGGGCATTGGCACCGATGCGTCGGGCAACGTGTATGTGGCTGACGGCTCAGCCGTTAAAAAGGTAACGTCAAATGGCTTCTTCATCAATACCGTTAACACTGGCCCGGTTAATTCGGCGGGCGTAGCGACAGACTCCGCCTACAATATTTACTACACCGACAACAGTAACTTAAAGGAGATGGTGGCGCAGGATAACGGTGCAGACGGCGTGATAACCAGCCTGGATATTAATGCAGGCAGCACAATTACCGGTATTGCTGTTAGCCAGGCCGGGGATGTATACGCAACCGTAGCTGGCGATACCACTGTTACAGAGTTTGTTACGTCTGGCGCACAGGCAACTTCTTACCAAATAAGCCCATCCTTGCCCGCAGGCATGGTGTTTGACAAGTTTACGGGCAAAATAAGCGGCAAACCAACCGAAGTTACAGCCTCCCTTTTAGACCGCAGGCCCGGAGCTGCTGGTTTAATAGCCCCGGCACAATCATTTAGTGGCAGCACCCCAACTTATACTATTACAGCAATCAACAGCAAAGGCTACACAACGGCAACTGTAAAGTTTACAGTTGTTGATGTGGCCCCATCAGGGTTAACTTATGCAGGATCGCCTTATACATTTACCAAAGGCAGTGCAGTTGCCACTTCCGCTCCTTCCAACAGTGGCGGCACAGTAACAGCCTTTAGTATAGATCCTGCACTGCCTGATGGCCTGGCAATAGATGCCTCAACGGGTATCATCAGCGGAACGCCAACAGCGGTAAGCGCACAAACAACTTATACGGTTACAGCCACCAACAGCGGCGGCAATACAACGGCAACCATACAAATAACAGTTAATGCTGCCGCGCCACCGGCATTTTCATATCCCAAGTCGCCTTATACATTTATCGTGGGCAATAGCAAAATTTTTGCTGACCCGGTGGTGGCAAAAGACCCTTCGATTACCTACAGCATAAGCCCTGCGCTGCCCGCTGGTCTTTCTATTGAGAAAGGAACGGGGGCGATATTTGGCACACCAACAACGGCAAGCACCCTTCAAACCTATACCGTCACAGCAACCAATGGTTCGGCACAAACTACTGCCACCATACAAATACAGGTTAATGATGTGGCGCCATCTGGGTTAACCTATGCAGGATCGCCTTACACGTTTACGAAAGGCGCTGCAGTTGCTACAGCCGCGCCTTCAAACAGTGGTGGCACGGTAGTAACCTATAGCGTAGATCCAACATTGCCCGCTGGCCTCGCAATAGATGCCTCAACCGGCATAATAAGTGGCACACCGACAGCGGCAAGTACAAAAGCAACTTATACTGTTACAGCTACCAACAGCGGCGGCAATACAACAGCAACTATACAAATAACAGTAATTGATGTTGCAGCCCCCGGCAGCTTTAGCTATACATCGCCCAACGTGTTTGCAAAAGGCACGGCTATTAGCCCGTTGGCGCCTGTATTTGCAGCAGGCGTTATAACTACGGTTGCATCAGCATCTGACCACATTTTTGGCGTAACAGTTGATGGGGCCGGCAACGTGTATTTTGCTGATACGTACAATAACGCAATCAAAAAAGTATCCGCAGAAGATGGCAGCATAACCACACTTGCCACCGGTTTCAACACGCCCACTGATGCGGCGGTTGATGCGGCAGGCAATGTATATGTGGCTGATTATTTAAACAACGCTATTAAAAAGATATCAGCCGCAGACGGCAGCATAACTACTATTGGCTCCGGGTTCAGCCAGCCATTTGGCGTGGCGCTTGATGCAGCCGGCGATATATATGTGGCAGACACCTATAATAACGCCGTTAAAAAAGTATCTGCAACAAACGGCAGCATCACCACGCTCGCCACCGGTTTCAACTTGCCGTACAGGGTGGCCATTGATGCGGCAGGGAATGTTTATGTGGCGGATTATAACAATAGCGCTATTAAAAAGATATCTAAGGCAGATGGCAGCGTAACAGCCATCGGTACTGGCTTCAGTTACCCGGGTGGTGTTGCGGTTGACGGAGCAGGCAATGTGTATGTGGCTGACCACGGAAACAACGCGGTTAAAGAAATATTGGCATCAGATGGCAGCACAATAACAATTGGTTCAGGGTTCAGCCAGCCTTTTGCTGTATGCGTTGACGCATCAGGCAATTTGTATGTGGCTGACACGTATAACAATGCCATTAAAAAAGTAGCCTGCCCGGGCGGTGCGGTTGATGCTTACAGCATAAGCCCTGCTTTACCCACAGGTCTTGCCATAAATGCTTCAACAGGCATAATAAGCGGCACGCCCACAGCGGCAAGCGCACAAACAAGTTACACCGTAAAAGCCACTAACAATGGCGGTGATACTTACACTGCCTTAACGATAACTGTTTTACGAAGCAACGCCTGGACGGGCGCTGTGAGCACAGATTGGGCAGACGCTGGCAACTGGGGCCTGGGCAAAGTGCCATCTGCAGCAGACGATGCTGAGATACCTTCTGATGGCGTAACCAATGAGCCAACTATAAGCACCAATGTTTCTATAAACAACCTTACTGTGGAGGCAGGGCGCGCACTTACCGTATCCAGCGCTTTAAATATAACCGGGGATATAACCAATGCCGGCACGTTTGACGCCAGTGCAGGCAGCATAACCTTTAACGGTACTGCCGCCCAAAATATAACAGGCAAAATAACAGCAGGCGGCATAACCATAAATAATAACGCAGGCGTAACATTAAACAGTGATACGCTGAGAGTGCTTGGCATGTATACGCCACAAGCGGGCATGTTGATCACCAACGGGCTGTTAACCCTTGCTTCAAGCGCTGACAGCACTGCCGCTGTGGCCAATGCAGGCAGCAATACCAATTATATAGGCGGCAATGTAACAGTGGAAAGGTACATACCCGCCCGCCGTGCCTGGCGCCTGCTTACCGCACCATTAAATAACGCTGCCAGCATTTACGATAACTGGCAAAACCGCGGCATCCCTGATGGTAAAACAGGCGTAGAAATATTCCGCCCCGGCGGCGGCAACGGCTTTGATGCAGCAGGCGTGGCAGCATCCATAAAAACGTACAACAGGTGGGGTGATAGCTGGGATGAGTTAACAAATACAGATGCCACAACCCTTAGCAACGCCTTTAATACCATCTGGGCCAATAATGCCTTTGGCGTATTCGTTACAGGGCCCTTCGGCGCTATAAGCACCATAGGGCACAGCGCGCAGGCAACCACCCTAAGGGCAAGCGGCCTATTGCAAACCGGCACACAAACATTCTATGCCAATGCAGATCCCGGGCAGTATATCCTGTTAGGCAACCCATACGCAGCCCCGGTAGATTTTACAAATATCGGCGCCACAGGCATAGCCACATTCAACATCATGAACACGATGTGGGTATGGGATGCGGCGAGGGCTGGCACCAGCCTTGGCGGGTATGTACAGTTTAACTACGACCCCGGCACCGGCACGTACGACCAGGACATAGATGCAAGCCAAACCAAGCAAACGAATATTATACAAAGCGGGCAGGCATTTTTTGTGCAGGCAATGGCGTATAACCCAACAATAACCATTAATGAAAGCGACAAGGTTGATATAAGCCATAGTACCAACAGTGTATTCTTTGCCCCAACAGGCAATAATAACGCCCAGCAGTTGAGGGTAAGCCTAAGCCGCAGCATAAATGGAGCTATGACCGGCGTGGATGGCGTATTGATGAAGTTTGGGGATATATACAAGAAGGCATTAACTGATGATGGCCCCAAAATGTTTAACTATGATGAAAACCTGAGCATAAAGGCAGATACCAGCTACCTGAGCATAGAAAGGATGCCGCTGCCGGAAGATAAAGACAGCATATTCCTTGATGTATATGCGATGAAGGCAAAATCAACTTACTCATTCACCTTCAACCCGCAAAACATACAGGCAGGTAAGCTGCGGGCATGGCTATATGACAAATACCTGGAAGCCCTTACACCGGTAAGCTTAACCCAAAGCACTACAATAGCGTTTGCAACAACAGCCGACAAAGCCAGCAGCGCCGAAGGCAGGTTTGCAGTGGTGTTTGAGAAGCAAGGTGCACTGGCCACTGTGGTAACAAAACTAAAAGCATGGCAGGATGATAAAAACATACAGGTTGAATGGCAAACAGTTACAGAGCAGGGCATACAGCAGTACTCAGCAGAAAGATCAACTGACGGGCAAGCCTTCAGCCAAATGGGCAGCAGCATTAAGCCACGCAACAGCAACAACACTGAAACTTACGACGCAACAGATGATGCCCCTGCCGCAGGCGATAACTATTACCGCATAAAACTGCAAAATGCCGACGGTACAACAAGCTACAGCAATACAGTGATGGTAAAACTGCAAAAAGGCACGGCCAGCTTAAGTGTTTATCCTAATCCTGTACAAAAGGGCAGGCAGCTGCACATGTTACTGAACAATTTTACCGCAGGCAAATACACCATCATGCTGTACACAAGCGAAGGCAAACAATTGATACAAAAAACCCTTCAGCTTGATGGCATTACCACAGCACAGGACATTAATCTGCCACAGGCTTTGGCAGCAGGCAGTTACAGGCTGATAATAGTAAACGAGAATGGCAATGAATGGAAACAACAGGTGATAGTGCAGTAGCAGCATTCACAAATAACACAACAAATAAAAAACAAACTCAATAACTCAAAAAACATTACAAAATGAAACCAATAACATCACTGTCATTAATTTTAGCAGTTGCGCTTATTGTCCTGCCTTTTGCTACTGTACTTGCCGGCCCCGGTGGCCTTGGTGGCGCACCCGATGGCGCACCCATTGATGGCGGCATAAGCTTGCTTGTAGCAGCTGGCATAGGCTATGGCGCAAAAAAAGCAAGGAACGCAAGAAAAAAAACAAGGCAGAAAGAAGAGAACAGCGGGTGTGATTTATAATAGCTGTTAATATTCTATTCTTAAATTTATAACAAACCGAGCACCGGAATCTTACACACCAGAGCCCGTTATATAAAGGTAGTAGCAGCACACATAAACTTCCATATTTAAGTAAAGTGAACTTTTTCGATTGAAAAACTTGCCGGATTTGGGTATAATGCGGGGTTCTGCGGTTATGGATAACCTGTTAGGGGGGACTTCAGCGTTGCCGGACCATTTATTCCAGGCAACTTTCTGTCGAACCATTATCTTGTAGTACGGCCGCTGTTTTCTGGACACATATAACTCAAGGTGGATAGGGTATAAACCACACTGGTTAACCGAGCCACTATGGTTCCACAAGGGGTGTATGTCGGCATCGAACGGCTGGGCTGAGGCCGTTTTTTGTCTACAAGTTCCCCGGTTTTCTCACTATCATCCCTTCATATTTCTGCCATTTTTTATTGCAAAAAAGGTGCAGCACAAAGTGCAGCACATTTGAGCGGAATTAACAGGAAATAACGAGTATTGCCAGCACATAAAAAAGCCGCTCAAATCATTAAGATTGAGCGGCTTATAACATTTTGAAATACAATCAAGGGTTTTTAGCCCCTTGGTTTGAGTTGCCCGACCAGGACTCGAACCTAGGCGTACAGAACCAAAATCTGTCGTACTACCACTATACTATCGGGCAATTCCACCCCCGTTTTTCGGATTGGGCTGCAAAAATAGGCTTGCGGCAAAAACCTGCCAAAATTATTTGCTTTTATCTGTATAAATTAAGCAATAAATAATTGAGCATAAAGTGTTTATCTTGCAAATGCAAAATAATAATCCCCTTATAACATGCGTATAACCAAACTATTGCCTGCAATTATTGCAATTATTGCCGCCATATTTGCACAAGCCCAAACCACAAAAGAAAAATGGAAACTTGTATGGCGCGAGGATTTTAGCGGCAACCATTTAGATACCACACGCTGGGGCCACGAAGTTGACGACCATGGCGGGGGTAACCATGAATACCAGTATTATACCGCCCGCGATACCAACGCCTACGTTAAAGGCGGTATGCTGCACATTCGCGGGCTTAAAGAAGATTATAAAACAAGGCATTATACCAGTGCACGGTTAACCACCCAGCATAAAGCTACTTTTACTTTTGGCAAAATGGAGATACGGGCTAAGATACCTGTTGGCCATGGTTTGTGGCCTGCTATATGGATGATGCCTGATAACAGCGTATTTGGCTCCTGGCCGCTGAGCGGCGAGATTGATATTATGGAAACCAAGGGCCAATACCCTGATACTTTATATGGCACTGCGCATTTTGGCCCCTCACCACCGCATAACAGGTGGAAGGGTGCACTTACTGAGCATGAGGTGCCAAAAGGCTGGGGTGATGGTTTTCATGTATATGCACTTGAGTGGAAAAAGGATACGCTTGCATGGTATGTTGATGGTAAAAAATACCATGAGGTAACAAAAAGCGATGTTACAAATATTCAGGGTGTGCCCTACCCTTTTAATGAGAAGTTTTACTTTATATTGAACATGGCCATAGGCGGCGATTTTGTGGGCGGCAAGCCTGATGACAGCGTTTTACCAGGCGAGTTTTTGGTTGATTATATAAAGGTGTGGAAACTGCGTTCCCCTAAAGGGGAATGAGCCCCATCCCTAAATGGGGGTAAAGAAATGGAACGCAGATTTAAAGGATTACCAGGATAAGCAGGATTTTTTAAGTATTTATTTTATCAGCGTAAATCGTGAGTATCAGCGGTATTTACGTTCAATCAAAGACATAGAACGCTGATTTATGGGATTGAGTTGATGAGCAAGATTTTTTTAAGTATTTATTTTATCAGCGTAAATCCTGAAAATCTGCGGTATCTGCGTTCAATAATACAGCATGAAAAGAAGAAAATTTATACAACAGGCGGCATTAACGGGTGCTGCGGTAACGTTAAGTAAATTTGCGAAAGCTGGTAACGATGTAGCTGACTTTCCCGTGGTACGTGTTGCTGAGGGGCAACGTAAATTTAAGAGCGCTGCTGTTGAAAAACTTATTGCAGAAGTGCAAAGCAATATTGGTAATAAAGAAATTGCATGGATGTTTGGCAACTGCTTTCCTAATACATTAGATACCACGGTTTATTTTGAAATGATCGATGGCAGGCCCGACACTTATGTTATTACCGGCGATATCGATGCCATGTGGCTGCGCGACAGCAGCGCGCAGGTGTGGCCGTATATACCACTTTGTAAACAAGATGCTGCTTTGCAACAGCTTATAAAAGGTGTTATAAACAGGCAGGTAAAATGCATTTTGAAAGACCCTTATGCCAACGCTTTTTATAAAGATGAGCATAAGATAAGCGAATGGAAGAAAACCGATATTACCGACATGAAGCCTGGCATACACGAACGTAAATGGGAAGTTGACAGCCTTTGCTACCCCATTCGTTTAAGCTACAGTTATTGGCAGGCAACCGGCGACGCGACAGTATTTGACGAACAATGGGTAGCCGCGATGAAGCTTGTAGTTAAAACTTTCAAAGAGCAGCAGCGCCTTAACGGGCAAGGGCCATATACCTTCCAGCGCGAAACATCTTGGGCAACGGATGGGGTGCCGCTCAGCGGCTATGGTTACCCGGTAAAACCAAACGGGTTGATATGCAGTATGTTCAGGCCGAGCGATGATGCAACGATTTTTCCGTATTTGATACCAAGCAACTGGTTTGCGGCCGTAAGTATGCAAAAACTTGCTAAAATAAGTTACTTTAAACATGATTTGAATATTATTAAAGACATGGCGGAGCTAAGCCGGCTATTTAATTCTTTAATGAGTGAGGGTGTGATTGAAAACCGCAATTATGGAAAAATGTTTGCCTACGAAATTAATGGTTACGGGAGCTATAATTTAATGGATGATGCAAATGTACCTTCACTCCTATCTCTCCCATACCTCGTTGATATTGGACTTGATGCAGATGGCTTTGACAAAAAACAACTGGATCAACTATTTTTAAACACCCGCAAATATGTTCTCTCCGAAGACAACCCCTTCTTCTTTAAAGGCAAAGCCGCTGAAGGCATTGGCGGGCCGCATGCGGGTGCGGATATGATATGGCCTTTAAGCATTATTATGCGCGGGCTTACGTCAACTGATGATATCGAAATAAAACATTGCATTGATATGCTGCAGCATACCCATGCAGGCACAGGCTTTATGCATGAATCTTTCCACAAAGACGACCCCACCAAATTTACCCGCAAATGGTTTGCCTGGGCCAATACCATTTTCGGCGAGTTTATATGGAAGGTATATCGCGAGAGGCCGCATCTACTAAAGTAGTCACAAGGCAAAGGTCAAAAGTCATTAGAGCGCTGCTTATAATTTTGTTTTAATCATTTTTTGTAGCAACATTTGCTTATCCCAATACCCCCCTTTAGGGGATGGGGCTTTATGAACAAAATACTCATATTCGCGGCATTTATACTGTTAGTTGTTTTAGCATCATTTGTACGTGGTGACAAGAAAAAGAAGGTTGTGTTTTTTGGCGACAGCATTACGCAAGCCGGCGTTGGCCCCAAAGGCTACATAACTGTTATGCAAAACATGCTGCAACAACAAGGTTTAAATAACTATGAGCTTTTGGGTGCCGGTATTGGCGGTAACAAAGTGTACGATCTTTACCTGCGTATGGACAGCGATGTTATTGCCAAAAGCCCCGACATAGTGGTAATATTTGTTGGTGTTAACGATGTTTGGCATAAACGTACTTATGGCACCGGCACCGATGCAGATAAATTCGAGAAATTCTACCGCGCCATTATACATAAGCTGCAGGGTAATAACGCCAAAGTAGTTGTTTGCACACCAGCATCCATCGGCGAGAAAACTGATTTTAGCAATGAGCAGGATGGCGACCTTAACAAATACTGCAATATCATCCGTCATATCGCTTCAGATGAAAATGTTCCTTTAGTCGACTTGCGTAAGTTTCTGCTCGATTACGACATGGCCAATAATCATCAAAATGTTGACAGAGGCATATTAACCGTTGACGGCGTACACCTTAACGACAAAGGCAACCAGCTTGTGGCTGAACAAATGTGGAATGTGATCAAGGATGTTAAGTAAATCCCGAATATCAACGAGTATCACTTTACAAACGAGTACGACCATGTATACACCACAAGCCCTATTAAATATGCCGATGCAGCAAGTACAAAATTATCGGCTGCACCCCATATTAGAATGCCTGCGGCAGAAAGTACACCCAGTGTTATAAGTGCTATGGTAAAAATAAAAACAGCCCTGTGGCTTTTTAATTTTTCAAAGTGCTCAAACCGGCTTACAGGCAGGGTTAACGTAATGAGTATAAACGACACCACATATTGATACCCGTCTTTAATTACCGCTAACTGCCCACCAAATATGCCCGCGGCAAGGGCGCCAACCAAACATACAGCAACAACTGCGGCAATATACTTTTCAGTTTTTGTTAAAACATATTTTCCTTCGCTGCTAAATAACAGCACCATATTGGCTATTGAAGTGCCCACCCATGAAAACACCACGAACAGAATATAGAGCGCGATAAAAACATACGCTACTTTACCAAAACCTGCGGCGGTTGAAACCTTAGAGAGTACCTGCACCGATGCCAGTATAACAATTATAACTGCCCACCTTGCTTTTTTTGATTTTGCCGACAACCAAAGCGAAAACATAAGCATCCACCGGTATGGCAGCAGGTTTGCTTTCAGCGATTCCTTGTACCCCAACCTCGCCCGGTTATTATTGGGATTGATACGCAACGCCTGCCTGAAATGTTCGCGCGCCTGTTTATGCTTGCCTGCTTCCATAAAATGCCAGCCAAAATTGGTGTGCGTAAAATCATCATCGGGGTCAATGCTTAATGCTTCTTTTATAGTATCAAACGCCGCTTCTTTATTCTTTAGCCTGAACAACGCCTGTGACCGTGCATTTAAACAAGCCAGGTCGTGCGCGTTTACAGCAAGCCCCTGGTTTGCCTTTTGCAATGCTTCATTATACTCGTTTTTGTCAAGGTATATGTAGGCATACAATCCGTAATAAGCCGATGCGTAGGGATTAAGCCTTATGGCCGAATCAAGAAATCCCTCCGCAGCATAAGAGCTTTTGTTCCTGTAATGCGCAAATGCCAAAAGATAATGCACATAATCTTCTTCAGGTTCAATGGCGAGACAATGTTCAAAAAGTTTTAGTGCTTCAGCATATTGGTTGTTGTCAAGCCTGCAATGCCCTATTATCTGCAAAGCGTCGGCATCGTTGGGGTTGGTTTGCAATACTGCTGCCGCATGTTGCTCTGCATCCTTGTAACGCTTTTGTTTTAATAATATCCTTGCCCTTTCAATATGACCATGCCGGTTTAATTCACTCATTTCTTAAGGTTAAGGTATTGCAGAATATCATCATACAGCCCGGTTTCGTTCGCATACAGTGCATAGTTGCGTGCTGTTGCAAACCATTCGCCTGTAGTGGCCCGGTGCTCTTTAACTGCTTTTGCAATATCCTTTTGTGTTAATGGTTGCAATGCCCCTTTACTAAGGCTTTCTTCCAGCTTCATCTCTGTGGCAATATCTATAACAGCTTTCAAATCCGCACCACTGTAACCCTGCGTAAGTTTGGCAATTTGGCCGGCATCAATTTTTTCTGCAGGCTTATCTTTTAAATACGACAGTAAAATATCTTTCCTGCTTTCTTCATCCGGCGGCGCAACAAAAATCACCCTGTCAAACCTGCCCGGCCTGCGAAAAGCGCTGTCAACGCTCCATGGCGCATTTGTTGCCGCCAAAATAAGTACGCCGTCATTATTATCTTTCACGCCATCAAGTTCTGCCAGAAACTGGTTTATTATCTGCCGCATAGCGCTTTGCCGCATATCTGCCCTGCTGGCGCCTAACGCGTCAACCTCGTCAATAAATAACACACAAGGCTTATTTTTACGCGCCACCTGGAATATTTCGTGCAGGTTCTTTTCACTATTACCCACCCACATATCCAATATATCATGCAGGCCCAGGCTTATAAATTTTGCATCTATCTCGCCCGCCGTTGCTTTGGCAATAAATGTTTTACCACATCCCGGCGGGCCATACATTAAAATGCCACCACCTGTTTTTTTGCCAAAGGCCTTGTACAGATCTGGGTTTTTAAGTGGCTGAATTATTTTTAACGATATTTCATTTTTTAGCTTCTTCATGCCCCCAACATCACTAAATTTCATGGTAGGCTTCTCCATAAAATACTTATTGCCCGGTTGGCTTAATTCCTGTAGCAGCATATCCGGATCGGCACCTGTATCGCTGGTTTCGTTGCTTGCCGCACGCAGCACTTCATCAATTTCTGCATCACGAAAATTTGGTTGCTCTTGCAGCACCTGCAAATACAGGCCTTTTGCCTGTGCAACCGAGTGTTCCTTTAACAGGCAGCGTACAAATTTTACTTTACCGTCAAAGGTCAAAGCCCCCTCCTGCTGCAATTGTTCAAATAAAATTATTGCGGCGGAATATTTTTGCTGGCGTAAATACACTTCGCTCAAGCCTGTCAGCGCTTTTACATTCCCGTTTTGCCTCCGGAGTATCTCGGAGTATTGGTCCGATGCATCGTTTACCTGGTTCTCCTTCATCAGCATATCCGCAAGGTGCAGGCGAAGGGGTATGTTGTTAGGTGAGATCTGCAAAGCTTCTTTCAATTGTTCAATCATCTCATTCATAAACTAAGTCTATATAGTACAAATATAACGCTGTGCCCATCAGCCCTTTAAACTGGCTGTCTTAATTTACCAAAATATTAGTTTCAACCCCTGCGTACGCATCCACCATCATCCAGAATACGACTGCAGGTTAAGGACCTAAAGCCAAAAAGTAGCCAAAAGACACACAAACTAAGGGGGGTAAAACGAAAAGGAAAACAAACACACCCGCCCACAAAGTGCGAAATTTGCACATAAAACCAATACCAGAGCGGGTTTAAGCCTAAAAGGCTATGTAATAGCTAAAAAAACGTTGCGGTTAATTGCCTTCCATTTTGGGTGGGTTTTGGGGCAGGTTTAATAGCCCGGCGCGGTGCATAAGTAAAGCAACGTTGGCCTCAAGGTCTATCATGCGCTTATATATCTCCCCTGGCTTGGCTAAATTGTGAGTTGTGGCCTTTTCTACGTACCAAACCTCTAAAACATCGTGTATGGGCAATATTATTGGCGGGTATTCTCCTTTGTCGTTGTTATCGCTTTTGCAAACGAGGTGGCCCTCGCTGAAACGGTTAATTACACGCTTTATTAAAACGCCGTCATTCTTTGTTAAAATAACGTGTATGCGGTCGTCCCGTATTTCTGAAAGCCTTATCCAGTATGCATCTACGGTATCTTTATCATGCAGTGCCGGAAACATACTATTCCCATCAACTTCAAATATCCTGTAGCTTCTGTGGCGGTCGCCAATTATCTTAAAAGCAGGCAGGCTCCCTATAAATTCTGCATCGCCATAGCCCACCAAATAGCCCGCACGCGCCCTTACAGGCACAAATACCGCATTTTCCTCCCCTTTTGTGTCAATTGTAACCACGCGGGGCATTAATACCGGCTTATTTTCCGGTTTGCTACCCTCCTGCAATACCCAGGGCGCTGGTTCCTCAATATCGCCGTAATTAGCCTCTTTTTTGGTATTTAGGTTACCAATTACGTTCCCTTTTAGGTTACCTTTTTGCTCTGTTTTTAAATCTGCTTTTTTTTCAATTAGGTTACCTTTCTCTAAATCACTAAAAATAATGTCATCAGTACTTATCTCAAAAAATTGAGAAAGCTTAGCCAATTCAAATACATCTGGCCCACCTTTGCCATTTTCCCAATTACCAATAGTTGTATGACCCTTATCTATTTGATTACCAACGTCTGACTGACTTAGTTTCCTGCTCGTTCGCAAGTAATAGAGGTTGCTTGAAAAGTAATTTTTCATAAATTATGTCAGAAAATTGGCAAAAAGATTTGGTAATGTCAAATTTTTGAGATTAAATTTGTGTTCACTTGAAAGGAACAGCATAAAAGTAATTAAAACTCCAATGAAACAAAAGAAAAGGGACAATCTTAGGGCGCTTGCCATACAAAAAACCGCCGAAAAGCATGGGCTTTCTCGGAGAGGAGTAAGAATGATTGTCGATGGTGACCGAGAGAACGAGGATGTTTTTAGAGACTACATGGAACTTTTTGAGGAGTTAGATACCGCGCTTTTAAGAAACATGGTAAGAGAATTTAAAAAACTTGTCCCCTTCAACTAAACAACCTTTCCCATGAAACTTTTAGAAAACAAGCCTTATATAGAATTTCAGGAAGTTGCCGCAGCTATTGCAAAGTTTGAGCAAAAGCCGGTTGAGAAGGTTGAATTGTACCTGCGTAAGGCAAATAGTGTTGGCAACCGCATGCTGCCATCCATTAATGATACGGCTGATAAACGCAAAGTGCTTTACTGCTACGAAGGCATGGCACCCAAATACCGCCAAATGGTTGAGGCATTATACGGCAACCCTGCCGACTACCTTGCCAAAGCACCTATCCGCACCCTGGTTACCAAAGATTTTAAAGCAGAGGCGTTTTTCTTCACCCACCAGCTTGCTGACGATAAAAAATTACCCACCGAAACCGCCCAAAAATACAGCAATGAGGCTGCATGGCTTAACATGATTATAAGCAGCCGCGATAACGCTAAAAAGGTAATTAAAGAGGGTTTAAAGCTTAGTATAGACCAGTTTTTTACCCATGTGCGTGAACTGCTTGAGACGGAGAAAAAAGCAGGCCGCATAAGCGCAAACTTCCCTGTAAGTTATACCCGCCTTACTGAAAAGATAAACGAATACAAGGCCGGTGGCTACGCCAGCCTTATTGACCCCCGCTTTGGCAACCAGTCTGCCGCCAAACTTACCGACGAAATAAGCAAAAGCGTACTTATAACCATGCTGGGCGATGAAAATCAATTTGATTGCCAGCTTATAGCCCACCAGTATAACAAGTGGGCGGCAGAAAACAACTACAAGCCAATTACCGGCCAAACCGTAGCCAACAAGCTTGCAGAATGGAAGCCCGAAATTGAACATACGCGCAGTGGCCGCGAGGCTTGGAATAAAAACAGCCGCCGCAAGGTTATGCGCCTGCGCCCAACGCAACCGCTGTACCTGGTTGAAAGCGATGATAACCATTTGGATTGGTGGTTTACAGACGACCAGCAGGATTACAAGCGCATAAAGGGCATTATTGTTACCGACAGCTTTAACGACTATGTTTTGGGCTATGCCATTACCGATGGCGAAATGCAGGGCACAGAACTGGTTCGCCTGGCATACCTGAACGCCATGCACCATATACACGATCTTACGGGCGGCTGGTACCTGCCATTTGAGGTAAAAACAGACCAGTGGAACATTAAACAGCTTCGCCCTTTTTACGAAAGCATCGCCCATTATTACGATACGCCGGTGGGCAGTAAAAACCGTGGCTGGCTTGAGAATTTTTTCGGCCATATTGATTGGGAGCGCAGCCTTAAAATTGGCAACAACAACTACAACGGCCACAACATAGGTGCAAAAACAACCGGCGTAAATAAAGAGGCTGTTTTAGCAAACCGCAAAAACTGGCCGCATATATGCGAGGCCGAAAAGCAGATGGCCGACTTTGTAGAACGCCTGCGCACACAGCCCCGTAACTACAACCCCGCCAATAAAAGCAGGCAGCAGGAATGGCTTGAGGCATGGGCCGCAATGCCGGACGAAAAGAAGATACCTATTAGCGACGAACAGCGCCTGTTGAAATTTGGTTTTACCCATGCACCCCGCAACGGTAGCCAGAACAGCATTACCAGCGCAGGTGTTCGCCCAACCATTATGGGCATAAAGTATGCTTACAGCGTTCCCCCCGCCCTTTACATGCCAAACAACGGCAAGCAGGTACAGGTTATTTACGACCCCTACGATATGAACAGGGTGCTTATTACCGATGGCGAAAAGCTGCGGTTTGTAGCCAGCAGTATGACGCCGGTTGCGGGCTGTATGGCCGATATGCAGGCGCAGGGTGGCCGCGCTTTGCTAAACCAAATAATGCAGGAAGCAAAGGACGATAGCGCCAATGCATTAGCCAAAGCGGTTAAGCGTACGGCCCTGTTAAATGATGCCGGTATTGATGTGCAGGATATTTTAAAACGCGGTATTACTATGCCCAAGCAGGTTAAGCAACTGGCAGAGGCCAGCTATCAATTGCCGCAGGCATACGCAAGTAACGATGTGGAGGAGGTAACAGAGGAGTTTGATGTATACAAAGCTTTATTAAACAGGTAACCAATTAATCCCAATAAATCACAAAGCCATGACACAGGAGCAAAAAACACTCATACAGGAATGCGTAAAAGATTACGTAACAAAGTATGAAAGCCAAACAGGCGCAGCCCATAGCCTTAACGTAAGCAGCGCCACAATAAGCCAGGTACTTAACGGCAACTGGAATGCCATTGCTGATACCATGTGGCGTACACTCGCAAAAAAAACATGCGTTAAGCAAAAGGAGTGGAAGATTGCACCTACCAGCGTATTTAAAAAAGCGTCAGGCATCATCAAAATGGAAAAGGAAAACCCCAACGGCATACGCGGCATTATAGCCAATGCCAGCATGGGTAAAAGCACCGTTGTTGACGCCTTTAGTGCAAACAACGGCACGGCATATTATGTGCGCTGCCACAGGCACATGCGCATGGTAGACCTGCTGCGCAGCATTTTAAGGGCAATGGGTAAGGATAGCAGCGGCAACCTTGCTGAAATGCTTGCAAGCCTTGTAAGGTATTTGGAGCGCGATAATGAGCCGGTAATGTTGCTTGACGAGGTTGATAAGCTTAGGGACGAAGTGTTTGAAATATTTGTTGACCTTGAAAATAAGCTTAACATGAAGTGCGGTATAGTGTTCCTGGGCACCCCGTATCTTAAAAAACGCATTGAGGCTGGCGTTGCACGTGGCAAGCGCGGTTATGCTGAAATATATAGCCGCATGCGCAAAATGTTTTTTGAGATTAACCCAACACAAAAGGAGTTTAAAGAAGACGTTACAGTTATATGCTCGCTCAATGGTGTAACAGATGAAGCCACCATAGCAAAATTTCATAACCAATGCGACAATGATATAAGGGTATTGCGTGATTTAATTACAGCATACAAAATTGACACCGCCGCCTAAACCAACCGCCATGCAAAGCACACCAGCACAAATAAATAATGTTGACAAAATGCTAAACAGCATCCGCTTTACACAAGCGGAAGAGCACCTGCTTGTACAGATGGAAGCTAAAGAATATGTGTTAACGATGTTTGACCTACAGGCGGAGCAATACCACGAAATGCAGTACAATGCTGCGCATAACTACCTTATTTATTACACCAATAACGACGAGCAGCTTATTGAAAAGTTTATGCGCTGCAAGTCTTTTTGGGACTGGTGGAAAAATGGCTATGCAAACCGAGACATTGAGTTTATGCTGTGGGATTGCACGCAGGTACATTCATCAACATGGTTTAACCACTATTTACAAATACACGATAGCCGCAGCCTCGCCGAAACAGTTTATCCCGGCGCTGCTGTATGGCGTGAAATGAAAAAGGAGGGATGGTTATGAATATACAGGTAAGCGACCAGGTATTGCCAGCCGTTATAAAGATTATTGAGGATACTGAAAGGCAGTTATCTCACCTGGCAGGGTACAGCGTTGCAATAAAGCTTTCAGTTAACCCAACAGACATTTCCGAGTCGGCTATACAAATACTGATATGCGACTACTATAATGTTTCATGGGCTCAAATAATGGTAAAAGGCAGAAAGGGTACAATAGTTAAAGCGCGGCAAATGTATTGCTACCTGGCCTATCATTTAATGAATAATAAGACGGTAACTATTGGCAGGCAGCTTGGGCAAGACCATACCACAATTATAAATTCAATAAACACCATTGAAGGGTATATAAAAGTAAAAGATGCTGCAACTATTAATGCCATAAAGTTTTTTGAAGAAAAGTTTAAACTCCCCTTAATAAATGACAATACAATTAACCAACGCCGCAATGGAAGCTTTCTGCGGCAAACTTAATGAGGCCATTGAGGGCTATAAAGCGCTTGCAGATAATAAAATGATGGAGTTGGAAGATGCCATTATAAAAGCCTGCCTTGAGGAACTATGGGTAAAGCTTAGCAAGCAAAAGGTAGAATGGCAAAAGCAATACAGTTTTCATGTTAAACCATCATGGGCGTTTGCAATATTGCTGCAATGGCAGGGCCATGTTGACAGCACGCATGCCGGTATAACCATACACAATATTTGTTTAAAAATTGATAAGCATTTCGCATAACCCAAACTAAAAAACATGATACTTTTTTACCTCGCGCTTGTTTGCATTGTTGATGTGCTTATTTACCACCTGCTGGCATGGTTTATAGGCGACAAACGCAAGCGCCGCAATTACCCTAAAGCAGGGCCACCGCAAAAGCATCACAATCACCTTTTTAAATAACGAACATGCAAACGCAATTAAAAGAAAAAACATGGTATGATGGGCAGGGCATAGGCGTACCCTTAGACCGGATTACTAAAACAGAAAAATTAAAGGAGCGCTACAGCTTTAAGCTTGCTTCTGACGCCTTTAATATCAGCCGCAAATTGGGTGAATATAAAGAACAGATACGCAGCATGTGCCACGAGGTATTTACTACCGTTATGACGGATAAGGAAATGCAAAAGGCCACCAAAGGCAACTTTACCTGGTACAACTTTAACGGCAGTATAAAAATAGAAGTAAGCATAAATGAGAACATTGAGTTTGACGGTATGCTTATTGAAAAAGCCAAACAAAAACTGCTTGAGCTTGTGCAGGAAGGTATAAGTAAGGATAAGCAGTTTTTAAAGGAATTGATTGTATCTGCCTTTCAAACCAGCCACGGCAAGTTAGATACCAAAAAGATAATGGCTTTAAAAAAACATGCAAAGCGCATTACCGATGCCCGCTACCATGACGCTATGGCGTTGATTGACGAGGCAGGCAAGGTTAATGGCAGCAAAACATACTACAGGGTATGGGTTAAGGATGAACACGGACAATATCAAAATATTGATTTGAATTTCAGCAGTATTTGAACGCGGTTTTTCATTAGGATAATTGGGTACTATGGCCCTGCTTGTTTAAGCGGGGCCAATATTAGGGGAGGTAGCATAATGGTAGTGCGGCTCAAAGCAAAAGAGATGGCCACCGGCGCAGAGATAGTCCACACGGAACGATGCGGGTTCAAATCCCGCCCTCTCCACAAACGCACAAAAGGAAGGTGCTTAAGTAATACGCACCAAATACAAACGACGAGGTACAGCTTATGCCCGGCCTACAGGTAAGGCCCTGTAACCTGAGACGGTCTGGAAAGCAAGCTTGGAAACCCTACAGACAAGGGAGCGTGTTAACGGGCTAAACGGCGAAGGCCTCACACAAATGGGGGCGGTAAAAAGATGAAAACCGCCCCCTTATTTAACGGATAACAGGGGGGCTTTTACCCCTTTTTGCAGAATAAAAAAACGGCAAAACCCGCGTAAATACAGGGTTATAAGCCAAAAACGCTTAAAAAACATGGTAGAGAAAAATAACAAACGCATTTATATCTGCGGAAAAGTAAGCGGTTTACCCTATACGCAGGTATTGCAAAAGTTTGAAAATGCCGAAAAACACGCTTTGGAGGTATTGGGCTACAGCTACGCCATTAACCCTCTAAAATTTAATGCGCAGGATGCCGACTGGCATTTTGCAATGAAGCGCTGCATAGGCAACCTGATGCAATGCGATGCCATTTACATGCTGCCTGATTGGCCGCAAAGCCGTGGCGCGATACTGGAGCGGTTTATTGCCAGCAATTTGGGAATTGAAATAATTGAAGCCGATGCAGTACAAGTACCAGGGTGACCGGTTTACCGATGCCCGGTTTAAAAACCAAACCTGCGAAGCCGTAAAAAACAACAGAGGTAAATGCATAAGGGGCCGCAACGGTAACATGCTGGTAAAATTTGAAAGCGGCGAACTGTGTGTTGTGATAGCAAGATTGTTAAGAAAAATCAAACCTTAAAAAACAGATGGCAAAAGTATTGGGGCTTAAACAGCTACTCACCAAAAAGCATAACTATTTGCATGATTTGCCTGCCAAAATGAAAGAAAGCTTTGGCAACCTGGTTGACGCCTTTATAATGATTATTTGGGGCAAAAGCGGCAACGGCAAAAGCAATATGACGTTTGATGTGGTTAAGGCCCTTATGCCATACGGCAAGGTGTTATATGTAAGCCTTGAGGAGGGCACCGAGGCAAGCATTGTGCAAACAATAACCAGGCATTTTAATATTGAAGAACACACGGGTAAGATTGAATTTGCCGACCATGAAATGACGTACGATAAGCTTGTCGCAAAGCTTAAGAAAAAGAAAAGCCCAAAGTTTATTGTGATTGACAGCATACAATACTGGAACATCAACTACGAACAGTACAAGGCCCTTAAAGAAATGTTTAAACGCAAGGCTTTTATATTCATAAGCCATGCACGCGGGCAAGACCCTAAAGGCGGTATTGCAGAGGCAATAAGATACGATGCAGGTATAAAAGTGCATGTTGACAGGTATATAGGTTTTGTAGTATGCCGCTACGGCGGCAACAAGCCTTATGTTATTTGGGAGGACGGCGCAAAGCTTAAATGGGGCAAGGATTACAACAACGCTATAACAGGTGCAAACGACAAAAAGAACAGGAAAAAAAGAACTGCCAAACCAAAACTGCAGGCCGAAGCCGTAACCCACATGCAGGTATTACCGGAAGCCCAAAAACCAGTATTTAAAGAGCCTTTAAAAGAAGTTATATGAGCCAGCAAAGCCAGCACTTTCCAAAAGAACAAACCGACCTGTTACAGGCGGTATATGAAATGCGACAGGCACAGCAGCAATATTTTGAAGGCCCCAACAAATTCAGGCTACAGGTAGCAAAAGCGCGTGAGCAAAAGGTTGATGTAATGCTTATGCCATATATAAAAGCCGGTGCAATAAAAGTACCAGTTAAAGCAAACCAGCAGCCCGAACAAAAACAATTATTTTTTTAATCATTCAAACAATAAAAAATGCAAACAGCACAAACATTAAAAGCACGCCGTATTTACATATCAGCAAACGCTGATGTACAGGACGCGCTTATTAAGATTTTTGGGGATACTGTTATTCAAAAAACTACGGCAATTGTAAAGTCGTTTTTAGATGCCTGCGAATTAACCGGCATAAACGCATTTGACGAAAAATTTACTTCGGGTGAGCCTGATGAAATTGCGCACCGCAAATTAAAGGTAATTGCAGAGGCGTTGAATGATGGCTGGCAACCGGATTGGGACAACAGCAGGGAAGAAAAACATTATCCCTGGTTCTACATGGGTTCTGCCGGTGCCGGGTTTCGGTTGTACGTCTGCGTCTTCGGCTACGGCTTTTCGCGCGTCGGCTCCCGCCTTGTTTTTAGATCGCGTGAACTTGCCATGTATGCGGCAACGCAATTTTTAGAACTCTACAAAGATTACTACACAGCTTAATTATTCACTCTCTATAAAAAAATCAGCAATGAAAAAAATCAAAACGTTTGAAGATGCCTGCGCCGCATTGGGTATAAACCCAACCGATGCAGAATTTACAACGGGCAAGCCGCACATAATTGCCCATAACAAATTAGAGGTTGTTGTGCAAGCATTAAACGAGGGATGGCAACCCGATTGGAACAATACCAGTGAACGCAAATGGCAACCCTGGTTCTACATGGGTTCTGCCGGTGCCGGGTTTCGGTTGTCCGTCTGCGTCTTCGGCTACGCCTATTCGGGCGTCGGCTCCCGCCTTTGCCTCAAAAGTGAAGAGGTGGCAGAATATGCAGCCAAGCAGTTTGCAGACCTGTATAAAGCTTACATGACATTATAAAACAAACCAGTACATGAAAAAGATTAAAACCTTTGAAGATGCCTGCAAGGCATTAAAAATAAGTGCAACGCTTCCCGATTTTTCAACATGGCCCGATGACCTTGTTGCATTCGCCACAGCCGCTTACAAACTAACCATAATCGCCAGGGCATTAAACGGCAAGTGGAAACCGGACTGGAATAATACCAGCCAATGGAAACATTATCCGTGGTTTTGGATGGGTTCTGCCGGTGCCGGGTTTCGGTTGTTCGGCTGCGTCTTCGTCTTCGACTATTCGCGCGTCGGCTCCCGCCTTGTTTTTAAAGACGAGAAAACAGCGGAGTATGCAGCAACGCAGTTTGTAGACCTGTACAAAGATTACATGCTTACACCAGCTTAAAGTACAAAGGTTGTGCATTGCGTGGCGTTTAGGTTCTGCCAGTGCCGGGTTTCAGTTGAACGACTGCGACTACGACTACGACAATTCGAACGTCAGCTCCCGAATTTGTTTTGGTTTTTATAGCAATGCAAACCCTGCCCGCATGGCAAAAAATAACCTCATTTAAGAAGGGCGTTAGTAGCACAACGAAACCGACCTTTTAAAGCAAAGGCAATATGAAAAGATTAGGCAACATATACCAGCAAATAATAAGCGTTGAAAACCTGCACCTTGCAGATGCAAAGGCCAGCAGGGGCAAAAGCAAGCAGCCCGGCGTTATTGAACATAACAAAAACCGCGATGCCAATATTGTGGCCCTGCATAGCATGCTGCGCAATAAAACATTCCGCACATCGCCTTACACAACGTTCCCGGTATACGAGCCAAAAGAACGCCTGGTATTCCGCCTGCCTTATTTTCCCGACCGCATTTTGCACCATGCCATAATGAACATACTTGAGCCTATGTTTATTGCCTGCTTTACCGCAGATACCTACAGTTGCATAAAAGGCAAAGGCATACACCCGGCTGCTGAAAGTATACGCAGGGCATTGGCAGATGAACAAAACACGCTGTACTGCCTTAAGCTTGATATAAAAAAGTATTACCCATCGGTAAACCACGACATATTAAAAGCGTTGCTGCGCCGCAAAATAAAAGATGCCGACCTGCTGCAACTGCTTGATGAAATTATTGACAGCGCAGATGGCCTGCCCATCGGCAATTATTTGAGCCAGTACTTCGCAAACTTTTACCTAACTTATTTTGACCACTGGATAAAAGAAGAAAAGCAGGTGCGCTACTACTTTCGGTATGCGGATGATATAGTGATACTTGCCAGCAATAAGCCGTATTTGCACGGCATTTTAGCAGATATTAAAGCCTATTTAAACACCCATTTAAAGCTAACTGTAAAAAATAATCACCAGGTATTTCCCGTAGCAAAGCGCGGCATAGATTTTTTGGGCTATGTATTTTACCATACCCATACACGCCTGCGCAAAACCATAAAGCAAAACTTTGCCCGCGCTGTAAAAAAAGGCAATCCAAAAAGCCCTGCCGCTTATTGGGGTTGGGCAAAGCATGCCAACACTAACCATCTTATAAAAAAATTACTAACCAGCAATGAAAAGTTTTAAAGAACTGAATATTAAGCAAGTTGATAAAGGGTTTGTAGGAGATAAGATAAAAATTGAAAAAATACTGAACATTGAAACTGTTATACACGCATACAAAATTGAGCCGAGCAACTTTGCCGATAAGGGTAATGGCAAGCGGCTTTGTTTGCAGGTTACCTATAAAGGCGAACTGTGTATTTTGTTTACAAGCGCCATAGGCTTGCAGGAAACAATACAGCAGGTGCCAGACCATGAATTTCCCATTAAAGCAACAATAATAAGAGAAAATGAACGGTTTAAGTTTACATAAATACACCCCCACTGCAAAAAGCTATTTCTCCGGTTGTGGTGGTATGGATATAGGAATGATGCGCGCCGGTATCAACATTATTCAGTCACTCGATCTTGACAAAAAAGCAACTGACTGTATGAAGCTTAATAAGCATTATTTCAGCCACACTATTTTAACCGCCGATATAAAAGATATGACGGTGTTAAACCAGCCAAAGGCAGACATTATGCTGTTTACATATCCCTGCACAAAATACAGCACCATTGCTGATATACACGGCACCCGCACCGGCGATGAATTGTTTTTGCATGCACTAAGGCATATTGTAATTGAGCAACCCGAAATGTTTGTAGTTGAAAATGTGCCAGGCATGAGAAAGTTTAAAGTAGTGATGGAAGCCATGACGAAAATACCGGGCTATCACTTAAACCAATTCTGCCCCGTTGATGCCGCTAACTGGTTGCCGCAACGCCGCGAAAGGTTGATATTAATAGCCACCCGCAAAAGAATATCTATACAAGCGCCAGCTGCGCCAAAAATAAAGCCATCTATAAAAAGCATAGTACAACGCCATGCGCGTGTAAGCCTGCCGCCATGCGCCTTAAAACGTCTTAACGGCGGCTACAGGGATAAACCCATAATTGTTGACCCGGCAAAAGGCGAAATCGCGCCTACCTGCATTGCGCATTATGCAAAAGATTTAGGCACCCGCCTGTTAAAGGATAAAAAGGCCCCGCATGGTGTGCGCCCGTTCAGCATAAGGGAGTATGCAAGGTTGCAGGGTTTTCCCGACGACTTTAAATTTATTGATGCCGTAAACAGCTATAAACTTATTGGCAACGCAGTTGCCGTTGATATGGCAGAATGGATAGGCAACGAAGCAATAAAATACTTTAACTGATGCCCATTGATTACAAAGAATATCATCCAAAGTGGAAGCTTATAAGCTGGCTTATACGCATGCGCCGCGCTGGCAATAAATGTGAGTGGTGTGAGGCTGAAAACGGAAAGCCACACCCCAAAACAGGAAGTAAAGTAGTGCTTACAGTTGCCCATATTGATCATGATAAAACAAACAACCGGTTCAACAATCTTGCGGCTCTTTGCCAGCGTTGCCATTTAGGCCACGACCTAAAGCAACACGTTGCAAACCGCAAGTATGGCAGAAAACATAAAGGTGACCACCAGTTAAAATTATACGCATGAGACGCTTTTTAATTACACACCCCAAATTTACCGGAAGTGCAGAGGTGCAATACAACAGCGATGGGCAGCTTTTTATAATTGACCTAAGCAGCTGCATTATACCCGCCGATGTATTAAGGCCCTTTAAAAACGCCATACCTGTTGACGTTAACACTATGGTGCAGGGTGCCTGGGCTGAACAAGCCATTATAATAGAAAAGGACTTCGACGTTACGTTTGAAATGTTTTGGACGGCCTACGACAAAAAGATTAACCGCCTGCGTGCCGAGGCTGCATGGCATAAATTAAGCAAAACAGAGCAGGTGCTTGCCTTTTACGGGATAAAAAAATATGATGCCTTTTTAAAAGTTGCCAACTGGCGCAAAAAGGCCGACCCCGAAAACTACCTGAAAACAAAGTATTGGGAAAACGAGTGGAAATAAAAATTAAAATATATGTACGATAAAACAGACGCTAAAATTGAGGGCCTTTTTGATATACCTCAACAGCAGTATCATACACGCAAAGCAAGAATAACTATTGAATTTGAATGGACACCAGGCTATTGCTGGTACTTGATACCCACCGTAGAAATAAATACTTCTGTTAAAGAAGTGGCATTGAATATATTTTGTTTGGGCATTTACTTTGGATGGGCTAAACCTTAAACTTTAAACTGTTTTACATGCCAAATGCCGCACAAATATCATTAGCGCGCACACTGTTAAGCAAAACAGGCAACAGCAGCCACAAGGACGACATTATACGCGGGTTTACCGGCCAGCGCACGCAAAGCATAAGCGCAATGACAGACGCCGAATTTAGCGCCCTAATTGCCCACCTGCGCACCCTTGACCCCAACGCCGCAGCTGCCGACAAGATGCGCAAAAAAATAATCTCACTGGCGCATGAAATGGGCTGGCATAAAAAAGACGGCACCGGCAAGCTGCTGCTTAACAAAAACCGCAAACCCATCGCCGACATGCCCCGGATAGATGGCTGGTGTAAAACCTACGGCCACCTTAAAAAAAGCTTAGACAATTACACTTACAAAGAATTGCCTACTTTAGTAACACAGTTTACCAACGTTTATGACCAGTACCTTAAAAAATTTTAGCAATGATACCCTTGTATGAAGCCGATATGGCAACCGTTTTAGAAGAATACAACGCCCAGCCCGGCATAGTAGTTAAAACCGACACCGGCGAAAACATCACCGATATATCAGTAACCTTTGAGGGCATTACCGAGACATTCAGCGCAAAAACATTTTACAAAGCCGCCACCAAAGCATTAGCCTACCTGCACAATATAAATCCGCTGTGAAAAATCACATAAAACAATATTTAAAATCCTTTAAATTAGTTGTATGAAAGCATGTAAATACTGCAAAAGTGAGGTTAATGAGGGTGCAGACTATTGCGGGCATTGCGGCAAAAATATTGTGGAATGGTATAGCCCTAAACAAGCGATAATAGCAATAGTTTTAATACTGGTAATAATGGCGCTCGCAAAGTACATTTTCAAATAATTTTTTATGAAAAAGCTGATTATTGTTATTTCAGTTTGCATTGCCAGCCTACAGTTAAGCGCACAAACAATGCCAGATTATAAAGATTTAGACAGCGCATCAAAAGCTAAAGTAGACAGCATTGTACAAAGGCATAGAATAATACAAGGCTCTGCATCTCACCGCATGATGGTGTCCTTTTCTGAATGGAATATTGATATGCTTAACCCATTTTTTTTGTTTTTAATAAACAATTTGAATTATGCTACAAATCAAGTAGGGACAGCGGAGAAAAGGCAGATGGAAATTAGAAAAACAAAAACCGGGTTTGTTACGGAATTATATAAATATAACGGGTATGGCAGCGAACCGGCAAAGCTTAAAATAACATTTACATGCAATAGTGATGGTTCTCAAATAACTCAAACAAAGATTACAGGGCCGTTCAATTTGCTTTCTGAAATTTATTTGCAATATTTTGAAGGTCACGTTGAGCCAAATTTACCGGCTAAAGGAGGGATTGACAGAATGTATAACATTACAGACGAAATAAGAATTTACCCGGATTATATATTGATAAAACCGCATCATAATAAACTATCGTTTGAATAAGCCATCCATTGTTCCTATCTTTTTTTTGCCACATAATTTAGTATTATTATTATTGCTATATGCGTGGCGCACAATCCCTTTTTTCAAACCTCTTACAAAACGATGAACCGGAAACATTAACGGTTGTACGCAATAGCGGAAGGGATAAGGCATTACTTCAAAAACGCGATGTTAAACTGGTTCACCGGCACTACTACTACCTTAAAATACAAAAGCTGCAATACCAGGATATACTAACCCATTTAAGCATCGAATTTGACCTTGCCGAATACACCATTATTGAACGGCTGCAAATGGAAGATAACCACCGCCTGCTGCGCAGCATGATAAAAGAAGATAAAAAAATTTCTGATTTAAGAAAAGAATACCCCTTTTTAGTTTGGTAAATTAAGGTTGCTCCATTGCAAGGTTTATAACAACAGCAGGGGCAGTTACCTGGGTTGCATTTGGCATAGCACTTTCATCAATCAAGCCAAATCTAAATTTTATTGTCCTCACACGTAAAGTATCATTCCTTTTTTCTGTCCGGGTACTTACCCTGTTTAAATCTCTCATTTCACCTGCGCTAAAGCCTTGCAGCGCAAGGTATATCGCCTGTTCGTGTTCAAAATAATCCAGTGCCTTTTCCCTTACCTCTTCTGGTGCCAGGCTGTTGCTTGCGCTGTATGGTTGATGTGCTATACGTATTTGTAAAATACCTTCTCCTGTCTGGTAGTTATCACCGTTATGTTCAAAGGCTATTTCATCAAAGTCAATTAGTCCACAAGGCAAGCTTACTGCTGGTCGTTCATTATAATGCTCAAGCTGTCCCAAGTCCATATCAAAATATTTTATGTTGGGGCAATTATCTACTAACTGCTGTATAATATTTAAGTACATATTCCCCAAAATGGAAGTTACTGCCATGATTAAGATATTTTGTTAAGTTCATTTTGTATAATCAGTTCCATATCACGGATAAATATTGGGCTGTCATTACCTTCTATGGGCATAGCCTGCCTTTTAGGCATGGGTATCTCATAGGCTCCAATATTTACTTTTTGCGCATAATCGGCTTTACGTTCCTTACTAAATTTACCTTTCAGCTTGCCGGTTTTCAGGTTTTGGCTGGTACTTTTAAAATGCAATACCCTGCTGCCACCGGGATGATTTATTGTTAACCCTTCATTATGTACTGCTGCATATACAAGGTCGCTGCCAATGGTTACGCTGGTTGCAGTATAACTAAGCACCCGGTAGCTGCGGCGCAAGCGCCCTGTTTTTATAAGCACATCGCGCCCGGCATTCTTGCGGCTTTTGTCTTTACGCGGGTTCCATGCTGTACCAAAATTGCTTACCGTTCTAAAGCCCTGTATGCGAAAGCTATCCTTAACCCAATTAACCCCCGCATTGCCCACAATAAGCGGCAACCTTAATACGACTTCCGTTACTACTCTATTTATATCATCCAGTGCGCTCATGCCTTTATTTGCCTTTAAAAGCCGTTTTAAAAGCGTTTGTGCCCTGTTTAATTACGCTTTCGGGGGCGTTAACAAAATAGGGGTGCTTTGGAGGGAATAGCATACCCTTTTCGGCAAGGTTTGTTTCAAACATCGGTTGCAGCGTTGCTGAGGGTATCTCGCTTTCAGGCGTTATATCGCCGCTGGCAAGCTGTATAATGTCGCTGCGTTCGCCCCAATGGTTTGGCAGGTAATACTTTTGCCAAAACGGGTGGTCGGCAGGCAATACCGTGCCGTTCAATGTGCGGCAGGTGTAGGTGGTGTGGCCGTCCATAACCGCTATAAATTTCAGCAGCGGCAATGTTTTTTTGGTGCTTTGTATGGTGGCCCACTTACCCGCCATTTGGCTGGCAACAACAGCATTATCATACTCAGCACGCAACCATGTAACAACATGCTCGTTATTTATCTGGTATGCCGCTGTTTTAAATTCACTCCAGCTGCGCACCTTGCCTGCATCATCTAAAATGGCTTCTGTTAAAGCCTTTAGCTGCGTATAACTTTTGGCAGCGGCAAACTGGTACACATTCAGCCGCAGGTCATTTATTACAGCCTGCTGTTCTGCATCGGGCACACCGTTGGCCTCCGTACTGAAATTTTTATTAAGCGCCTCTAAAAACTTTTTAGCATAACCATCAATAAGAGCAGCAGGCAGCTTGCCCGGCATTTTTTGCGCATCGTAAATATCCTTTGCAAGGTCATCGGCCAGTTGCATAAGGTCGTCGCCATTGCCTGCGTCAGCAAGGTTTACAAACCCGCAGCAGTCAGCCCCATAAAGATTATTTAATTGCCCCTGTAATTCAGTGTGTGTCAGCCCCGCTACCTGCGGGGCGGGACGAAAAAATCAGCAATCGCATTTCTTATCCTGTCAGATAAATTTTGCGCCTTTGCTTTTTTTGCAGGCGTTGTGCCCGGTTTGGCAGGTTGCCCCGGCGCTGGCGCTGGTTCGGCTTCCGGTTCCGCCTCCTCCGTTTCGGCCTGCGCTTTCATGGTGTCATAGTCGGCGGGCTTTGGTATGTTGTAGTTATCGTAAAAATAATCGTCGCCAATAGGCACGCCGCCGTTCTTAATTGCAAGGTCAACCTGGCTGCGTGTAAGCAGGTCGTTTACATCGTCGTCTTCGTCAATTACAAATTCGCCGGTTGATGTATCATAGCCATACATCTTGCTAAGTATTGTCTTAAACTTTTTGCTGTTAAGCAGGTTGCGGATGAATTTTATATCATCCTTTATAATCTCGCTTTGCTGCTGCTGCTGTGTTTTGCTTTGTGCAAAGCCGCTGCTTTTACTGCTTGTGGTGGTTTCGGTTGCCCCAAGTATTAATACGCTTAATTCAGCATTACAGGCGTCAACAAATTGTTTTTGCAGGTCGCCGTTACCGTTGCTGCTTTTAGCGTCAATCACTTCAAAATCTGCCTGTTTGGGAATACTAAGCCTTAAGCTGCTGCCAACCTCTTTCATCATGTTGGTAAGCTGTATCTTGGTTTTCTCGTCAAACATATCATACTTCGTCACCATCATTGGCTGGCCGTATATCTCTATAAAATTTGCCCAATCACTAAAGTTGCCTTTTTTAAGCAGTACATAAAATGCTGCTTTAAGCAGGTAGCCTAAATCCCTGTCCTTGCCAATAACCCAAATGTTATCTAAATCTTCGTAGGGTATGCCGTCATAATCTGTTTGGTTTATGGCAATAACTTTCTTTTCCGTTTTTATATGCTTGCGTGGTATCTCTTTAAAACAAAAATCAGCACCGGGTAAAAACTCAAAACCTGTATTGCCATAAGCCTTACTCAGCAAGGCTTCATAAAGCATATCGTTAAACTCATTGCTTTCAATCAATAGTTTAAAATTTAAATCTTCCTGCTTGTCGCGCACATAACGGATAGTTTTATTAGTGGTGGTCTTTATACGCTTGTCAATAATGCCGCTTAAATGCGCATCTAAAACAACATCGGCAAGTAAGTCAAGGTAACGGCTGCGGTTGGGGTAATAAATGCTTTCCGCAGCTTTATGGCTATCGCGCCAGTTGCCCACCGTTTTTGGCGTACGGTCTATATTTCGCAATACAATTTCGTTAAATATAAACTGCGCGTTTGTTTGTTCAGGGGCACGCATAACACCACCACTGGCATTGGTATGCGGGTACACCTGCCCACCGCTTATAACAGGGGTAACAGTATTATCCTTTGGCTGCGTATTGTTTTTGGCGTAGGTTTTTAACCTGTTATTTTTACCCATCAATAATTATTTATACGTTTTGGAAATGATACATACATGATGTTTCCTGCATCATCGTTGGGGGTTGCCGGGTCGTCCGGTTTTAATGGCCAGGCTGGGTCAGGGCCACCGCGTTGCACTTTCTCTAAAAACTTTATGGCATCTTCATACGATTGCCTGAATAACTCAAGGTTGATATTTGGGTTTGCCAGCCTTATTAAATGCCAGCAGATAACATCTTTTACAACGCTGTTTAAAAACTCTTCGCTGAATGTTCTAAGGGTATCATCATCGCTAAACATCTTTATAAGGTCGTAGCGGTTTAAATAGCTTTTAGCCATACCCACGCCGGTTATAATTGCCTTTGTTATAAGCGTATCATCACCACGCGTTATTTCATCGCGTATCTCCGGGTAAATATGTGTGGTTATATCATCCTTTGTTAAGTATGCCATAATTAAAAACGTTTATTGTTTGGTGTACGCCTTTGCCAAAAAATGCTGTCTGCGGTTACAGCGTTTATTTTTTGCTTTACAATAAAAACGCCGCCCTCTACCGCATCGGGGCCGTCCATAGTTTTGCTATTGGCGCTCACGCTTTTAAACTGCGCCTCAAGGCGTTTCATGTGCACATCGTCTTTTTCATCAATGTTAAATACAAGCAGGCCCATACGGTTAAGCGGCTCAAGCGTGCCCTCTATCCTGAAGTATTTATCGGGCTTATCCCTGGCATCGGGTGTAATGCCCAATACGTTGCTGCACTCTTTACCCTTCGCATGTATAAGCGGTAATAACACCTGCTCGTAAAATGGGTTTTGCAAAGTGTTATTTTCAACATAGCTGTAAAGCTGTGTACTGCCGCCCACATGGTTGCGTATGGCATACAGCCAGTCTATAAAAGTTGCATTGGTTGTAATATCAACGAATGCTTTATAGACGTAGAATTTTAAATTGTGGTAACCAAGCAGTATCACAGCTTTGCAGCTATTTTGTTGTTTTGCTTTTAGCGCCGGTTTATCCCTGTTGCTTGGTGATGGGTCAGCATAAGCAACCACAAAGGGCAGGTCTTTTAAAGCAGGGCATTTGCCATACGTAATTTCTTTAAATATTTTACCGGCTGCAATAGGGTTGTTAAAATATTCTTTTTGAAAACTTTCGTAACTAATCTTGCTTTCAATGTAGTCAATATCCTCCTCGCTGTTTTTTGCTGCCCAGGTACTTTTGCCAAATTCATCGCGAATGTTTACCGTTTCAACATCATCCGCCAATGCGCCTGCACGCACGGCAACACTGTCCTCCGCAATAATGTTGTTGTCAACAAAAATGTAATATGGGTTGCTTATATCAACGCAGGGTATTACGGCCTGTTCAATCCACTCCCAAAGGGCATTAAGCCTGTCAGTATTGCGGCAAACCTCGTCATCGTCTATATCGTCAAAAATCAAAACATTAATACGCAATTCTTCATTCTTTGCGCCGCGTGGGTTTTGCCCTGCGCCAACAGCGCGAAACGTGCAGCCATCGCGGGTAGTAAATTCACCGCTCTCCCAACTGCCCGCCTTTTCCTGTACGCCGTAATCATTTATAAACCTGTTGTTGGCCTCAAGGTTAGCCTTATAGCTGCCCAACAAGCGCTGTGCATTGTCGTTTGATTTGCTTACCAGCAGCGCGTTAATGCGCAGCTTTTTTACAAACATCAAATACAACACTTCCATCATACGGCGTGTTGTTTTGCTTAAGCCGCGTGCCCATGCACGGCGCTGGTAAAAACGTTTAACAGCTTTAAATATCCGCTGGCTGCTTTTCTTCTGAAAATCAGCCGCAGGCGCAAAGCAATATTTTGGAAAGTAATATTTAACCCACTCCTCAAAATCCTTTTCAAGCCGCTGCATGCGCTTTACTTTGTCGGCTTTTGTTTCATTAACATCAACCGGCGTGCTGTTGCGCAGGGCAAACAGAAATGCTTCCCATTCATCAAGGGCCTGCTTATTGCTTTTATTTGCGGTTACAATTTTTACGGTGCTCATTTCTTAATGCTTGCCTGTATAAAGCCGTTCCACAATGATGATATTTCAAGTACCTGCTGGTATGTGCCTACCTGTTGCAGGTGCTTTATAAACCGTATGCCGCTTTCCACTAAATCTGCAATGGCTAAATCGGTTTCAAGGTTGCGTATAGAGGCGGTATATTTTACCTGTATATCTGCCTCTTTGCTGTTTGCAAACCGCGCCCCTTTTTCACGCTCTTTAATGGCGTTATTCAGTTCCTCAAGCTGTTCGTACATGTTGGTTAAAATTTCTTCTTTACCAACCAGCAACCTGTTGCGCAGCATCTTCCAGTTAAACTCATTCACCCATTTGCTCATGGTTTTTTCGCTGATGCCAACCCTTTTGGCAACAACCTTTTGCTCAAGCTGCTCACGGGTAAATAATATTTTAGCGAGGTACTGTTTATCTGCAATTGTCATTTCTGCCATCGCTTTGCGTTTACGCAAAGTTGCTTTATGCTATGCCCTTTATAAAAGCCTGTTAAGATGGTGTTGCATTTAAAAAAGTATCATGCCACACTTATAGCAGTATGCCCAAAACCGAGTTTGGCAAGGGTTTCAGAGGATTGCAATTTTACACCCGAAAGCAAACAGATGGCAGACAATTACAAAAAGATTGATAAAGATTTTGTGTTAAGCGATAGCAGCGTAAATGTGTACGACTATCGTTTATTGACAAGCGGTTACAGGCTTGCCGATTTTGCTGCCAACCCTATTGGCTATTATATGCATGGTACTACAGAGTACCCGCGTGAAGCCGGTGTATTGGTTAAGTGGGAAGATTTGCGCATTGATGGAGATAAGATTTTAGCAAAGCCATGTATAAACCTTTCGCACCCACGCGGCCAGCGTACGGTTGATGAAATTGAAACTGGGTTTTTAAATGCTGCAAGTGTGGGCAATATTGTTGCCTTAGATATAAGCACAAACCCCGCAGATTATTTGCCCAACCAAAAAGGGCCTACAGTGCCGGTATGGTTTAACAGGGAGGCAAGCCTTGTAGATATACCAGGCAATTACAATGCGCTTAAGCAACTGTTTGACAAAGACAATAACCCCATAAACCTTGCCGATTATTCAAACAATAAAATTTTAAACATGGAGCAAATATTTTTTACGCCCGCAAACCTTGCGGCAATGAACCTTTCTGCCGCTGCAAGCAAAGCAGACGTAGAAAACGCCTTTGCAAATCTTCTTGACAAGGCGAATAAGCATGACAAAGCCGTTAAGGATTTGGCAGATATGAAAACGGCTGTAATTGAAAAGGAAGTAAAAGACCTGGTTGCAGAAGGAATTAAAGAAGGAAAGTTTACTGTAGCGCAGGGTAAGGTAATTGAAGCGCAATTTATTGGTAACCCTACCGGGTTGAAAAGCCTTATTGATGCAACGCCAAAATACAACAGCATTACAGGTGCAATAAATAATGGTGGTGATGGCACAGCTGCCGAGTTGAAAAACCTTATGGATAAAAGCTACGACGAGTTAGACAGAAGCGGCCAGCTGGAAAGGTTTAAAGCGTTAGACCTGGGCGCGTTCAAGGCAAAATTCAAAAACAGGTATGGTACTGAATATAAGGGCAAGTAAATAACACCCTTTCGTTTTAAAACAAAACACATCATTCAATTTTAAAATTACATAGATGAAACCGATAAAATTTGTAACCTCTCTTTTATTAACCCTTTCAGCAGCCATATTAATTGGCAACCTATTCCAGTTCAATTTGGGCGCTTTTATCCTGGTATTGTTTGTAACAGGCTTATTGTTTAAAATGCCAAAAGGCGTATCGCTGATGGCCATACAAAAAGAAATATGGCAAAATGATATTGTCGGCAACCTGTTTAAAAATAACCAGTTTGCGGAGGCTGCATACAACGCTGACCAATATGTTTTAGGCGGTGCTGTAGTGCATGTGCCCAATGCAGGTGCGCCGCTTGCTTCACAAAAAAATGCGACTGTATTTCCCATAACCGGCGTACAGAGAACGGACAGCGATGTTATTTACCCAATTGACAAATATTTTCAGGCACCGCAGTTTGTGCAGAACGTTGAGGAGGCAGAGCTGAGCTATGACAAGCGCCAGAGCATTATGGGTGAACAGCAAGCGCAGTTGATACAGGATTCAATGGATGGCTTCTTATATAATTTGGCTTGGAAAACGCCTGCGGTAATTGGCAATACGAAAGCCAATTATGTATTAACAACCGGCGCGCCAACAGCAACTGACGTTGTGCCAAATGCAGTTGGTAGCCGCAAGGTATTTACGCAGGACGTGTTTAGTGCAATTGTAAAAGCAATGAATGCTGCAAATATCGCTGGTGATAACCGCATTGCATTGCTTACTGCTTACCACCACCAGCAATTCCTTGACAGTTTGAGCGATGCAGCAAAAACAGGCTTTAACGCTTTTGCCGATATGAAAAACGGCGTTATAGGTATGTTCCTCGGTTTCAAATTTATGATGCGTTCAACAGTTCAATACTGGAGAAATACAGCCGGTGTTTGGGCTCCCGTTGATACACAAGCCGCAGGCTTTACTGCAAGCGATAAGAGCAACGACAGCGCCGCAAGCTTAATATACCAGGCAAGCTGTATAGAGCGTGCAAGGGGTGATGTAAAGGTTTTTGATAATGCAGACCGTGCCGAATACTACGGCGATTTAATGAGTTGCAATATGCGTTTCGGCGGCAGGCAGCGCAGGTCAGCCGGTGTATGGGCCGTGATTGAAGATATAGCAGCATAAGCCACAAACCCTTAAGAAACATTTTACAACAACTTTAGTTAACGCATAATTTTTATAAATGAAAAAGCTTTTAGCAATTATAGTAATAGTTTGTGCGTGCGCCGTTTCGCATGCACAAACTTTAAGCCAGCAGGGCAGCTTATATGTTTATACCTCTGCCCTTGATACCAACACCAATGCAACAACATCATACCTGTATTTTAATGGTATACCAGGTCATGTAAAGAGTATGCAGCTTACTGTTACAAAAATAAGCGGCACCGTTGCCGGTACTGTTATAATTGATGCAAGTAACGATGGTGTAGCGTGGGTGCCCGCAGGTGCAGGCGATACGCTTACGCTTGCTAACCAGGCATCAAACAGCGGCTTGTTTCCATTTACAGGTACATACTATAAAAGCTACCGCGCAAGGTTTACAACTACCGGCACGCAGGTTAGTTCACTTCTCGCAACATTGGTGCGAAGACAGGACGAATAACCACCACCATTTAAACGGTATTTAAAAGGCAAATAACCCCCTTAATAAAACAGGATGGATAATACAAGTGCAAGGTTATTCGGCGGTACAATTACCCTGGCTTTTATTCACGCGTTCACCTCAAGCGACTTGCTTATTTGGGTAACAATAATGGCAGGTATTACAACCGTTGCATACAACCTTGTAAAAATTCGTAAAGAGTTAAAAAAATAACCAGGCATGAAATTCTTAAAAAGCATACTAAGCGAAGCAGATGGCACCGGGAGTACAAAGCGTACTGCGGTGATGTGGACAGCGATAGTGTTGTGGACATACATTCACTACAATGTTTTCGGCACACAGATGATGAAAGATTTGCGTGCGCAGCTTATGTGGTATGACTTCTTTTTTATGCTCGGCGGCCTGGGCATTATTTCCGCAGAAAAAATACTGAACAAAAATACAATACCAGTAAAAGAGGACAAACCCGATACAGAGGTAACATTAACAACAGGCTCTCCCGGCACGTCCTCTTTAACTGCTATTCTTTTGGTTGCTTTAACTGCCTGCCTTATTACAGGGTGCAGCCGCAAAGTAGCCATAACAAAAAGCGTTGAACATTCGCGCATTGATAGTTTGGTGCACACCGTTGACACTACTAAAACAACGGCAACAAATACCAGCACCATAACAAGTTATTACGGCGGCAATTTACAGGGCGATTTATATGTGTCGCCCGATACAGTGGTAAATGCACCCGTTATTTATGACAGCGTTGAAGGCGGAGGCATTAAACTGCAAATAGCCCTGGTTAAAGAGGGCAGCGGGTACAAAGCCTTTTACAAGGTTGCCTCAACGCCGGTTACAACCACGCAAACAACAACCAGTACAGCAACGGTTGACAATGGCAAGACCACAGACATTAAGCTTACAAAGCAGGATGATAAAACCATTAAAACAAAACAGGTTAAAGCGCCGCAGTTTGGCTTTGGCAAGTTTATCATTATCGCCGTCATCATTTGCGCAATGCTAACGCTATGGTATTTTTTTGGTGGTAAGGTGGAATTATTTATCGGTGCAATTATTCACAGGATTAAAGGCAAATAAACTATGGACAATAAACAATTTATAGCGCTTGCAGGCCCTTTGTTTGCAACACACCCAAAGGTTGAGGCATTCTATTTTACAAGCGATAAAATGCCGCATGTAAGCAAAAAGCAGGCTATGCAACACGCCACAAATACACGTAAGGACGGCGTAGTTGTAACAGTAACAAAGGATGAAATAACCATTGCTGCGGAGGCTGTTAACGCCCACAACGACGAAGATTAATTTTTAAACGCAAATAACTTTTTATAATGCCAAAGCCAAAAGTATCATTCAAGTTCGGTAATAATAACCTGGGCATTTTAGCCGCTGCAACAAGCGGAACTATGGGCCTTGTTGCCGCCATACCCGTAGCCAATACCAGCGGCTTTGGTGTGCCGGTGCTTATAAAAACAAAAGCCCAGGCAAAAGCCGAATTGGGCAATGCGCAAAACGCCACAATATTAGCGGCCATTACGGAGGCGTTTTTTGGCGAGACAAGCGAGGGTAGTCCGCTTTACTGCGTATTTATTTCAAATGCCTCAACGCTTACAAATGGTGCTGATATTAACAACAGCTACGTAAGCGATATGCAAACCCTTGCAAATAAAAATGTAAGGGCTATGGGCTTTGTACGCCAGCCTGTAAGTGATTATGTGCCGGTTGTTGTGTATGGGTTTGATAAAGACGTACACAGCGCCGTAATAAAAGCGCAGGCGCAGGCTGATTTTTGGAAAACAAAAAACAAAGTGCTTGAGTGCATTGTTGAAGGGCGCAGCGCTACCATACCTGCGGAGGGCCTTGATTATAGTACAAAAAATTACCCGAACGTACATATTGTTATTGGCAGCGAAAATGGCAGCAGCGCTTACAGCGTATTGCGTGCCCTGGGTAAAAAAGCAGCCAATGCCATACACCGCAATATAGGCCGCGTGCGCAGTGGCAGTCTCAATATAGCTGCCGATGCCGCAGTATCATTAGGGGTAACCACAACAAGCGTTGCTACGCCTGAAACAAAAGCCAGCGCCACTATTACCATTACAGGACTTGGCACCGACAGTAATAATATACAAGGTTGGGGTCAAGATGCGTTTGGTTACCTCACAGAGATTTTTGATTACAGCAAAGTAAGCGGTGACGATACCGCCCCGAAAATTGCTACTGCAATAAATGCGCTTATCAACACGTCTACCGCAACAACCGGCTATTCATCAACCGTTGCAGGCGCTGTTGTAACCGTGCATCCACCTGCCGGCATGGGCAGTACCTTGAACGGCATTAATGTATTTGTTGTGCGCGACCCCGCAGGCCCCACATTTACACAAACGGCATTCAGCGGCGGCGTAGACGCCATTAACAATGTTGTAGCTGCAACACCCGAAAGCTTTAGTGATACTGACCTGGACACATGGAACGACAAGCGGTATATATTCTATACCGTTAATGAAGACCCAACAAGCCCCGGTTATATTTTCAGCGATGATATTAGCCTGGTTAACGAAACAAGCGACTACGGCACATGGAGCAACAACGCGGTTATCGGCGAAGCTGCACGCATAAGCTATGCAACATGTTATAAGCTATTAAAGGACGATGTTGACGTTGACGACAATGGCCGTATGGGCGCTGCTGTGGAAACGAATATTCAACAATTAATAGAAGACGATATAACAAAGCAGATAGGAGGCAGCATAAGCGCTGTAAGTGCCCTGTTTAACCCTGACACTGCCGAGTTTGCGGCGCTTTATGCAAATGCCAATATAAGCACACCAAACCTTAACCTGCTGCAAACAGGGGGTAACGTATATGTGTTTGTTACCGTGCGCCCCAAAGGCTACGCTAAAAATATTCTTGTTGTATTGGGCTTTGGTTTATAAACATTACCTCAAATTAAAATTACAAAAATATGCCAGGTACACCCGGTACGCCCGCTCTCGTCTTAAATGGTAAGGAGTTTCGTTGGGCAGATATTGAAGTAGGTCTGTTAGGCGTAAAGCTAAAGGGCCGTGTAGAAATTACCTATAATGGTGAACAAGACGATGATTTTCTATATGCGGAAGGAGATACGCCCATTGATATTATTAGCGGCAATAAAAAAGGAGAAGGTAACCTGGGTATTTTGAAAAGTACTTTTGATGCCCTTGAGGATGCCGCTATACTTGCCGGTTACAATGACGTTATGAGTTTTCAATTTCCGCTTTCCGTATCTTATTCAAATGATACCAGGATAAGAAAAATAATATTGTTGGGCTGCAAAATAAATAAATGGGATGACGGTATGAAGCAAGGAGATAAGTTTAAAACTGTTAACCTGCCTTTCAAATATATCAGCAGGAAAATAGTTAGTTAACTATTGCTATTAATCACTCTTTTAAAACATATACTATGACCAGCATAAAAAATGAAACTGCTAACAAGCGGATAAGTGGCAAAGCCACTTCAGAACAAATTGAGGCATGGAAAAAAGAACATGGCTCTATTTATGAAATAATTGTTGATGACAAGGCTTGTTATCTTAAAAAGTTCAGCAGACAGGCGCTTAGTCACGGCCTTGAATTATTGAGGGGTGATGTGTTGGATTTTGGCGAAGCAATGGCAGAAAATAACTGGATTGATGGCGACAAGGATATTTATAAAGACCCTGAATACCTTGTTCCTCTTTCCAATAAGCTCGCGGCCATTATTAATGACAAAAAGGCTGACTGGGTAAAGTACTAAGCGAAGCCGGGGCATTAAGTGAGTTTGACCCTTTGTTTTATGCGCAAACTTTAATGGAGCGCTATTTACCGGGCCTTGATACTTCGCTACTTACCGATGAACAATTTAAGCGTAAATATTCAATGCTTATTTACATTTTAAAAATTGAAGGAAAAAATTTACCAGACATTAAAGGCCCTGCAAGCGAATAGCACAGGGCTTTTTAAATAATACTATGGCCGCAGAACTCTTGTTGAATTTAAAAGACCTTCTTACACCTAAGTTGGGCGCTGCCACCAAAATGGCAAACAGCGAACTTATGCGTATGCAAAAGGAGATGGATAGAACGGCAACAGGTGGCAAACGAATGGGGGATAGCCTAAATGGCATTAAAAGAAGTGTGGAGGAGTTGAGAGCGGTAGCTAATCAAACAACAAACTGGAGAATTTTTAAGGATGCTACAAGGGAAGCTGAAAAATTAGAACAGCAAATTAACCGCCTCACAAATAAAAACAAAGGCGGCGGTGTGTTTGGAGAAATGTTCAAGGCAAATCTTGCTTCGCATGCCTTTTATAGAGCTCTTGATTTGGCTATCGAATTGCCAAAGGAGGCCATTGGGCTTGCGATGGAACGGGAAAAACAAAGAGTAAATTTTCAGGTAATGACCGGTGACCGGACTAAAGGCAATACACTGCTTGAGAATATTACCAAAATGGCTGATGTAACGCCATTTGAAGGAAAAGACCTTATTGCTGATGCTAAAATACTAATGCAATATGGGGCTACAGTAAATAATGTTATGCCGCTTTTGCACCAATTAGGGGATATAAGCGGTGCTGACGCGCAGAAGATGGAAAGCTTAAGTATGGCATTTGGAAAGGTTTTGAGTGAAGGAAAATTAAATGGCCGCGCGCTTGAAGAAATGATTTATGCGGGGTTTAATCCGCTTAATGAAATTTCTAAGATTACGGGCGCAAATATGGCAACGCTGCGTAAAGAAATGGAGAAGGGCAACATAACCGTTGGCATGGTTACTAAGGCAATGGATATGGCAACAGGAACGGGCGGCAGATTTCACGACCTTATGGCAAGGCAGGCGCAAACATTGGGTGGCAGATATAGCACTTTGTTAGACCATTATCATCATGAATTAACAGATGTGGGTGAGGCGCTTACACCGGTAACAAATAACTTTATTGACCTGGGCACGCGCACGCTACAGTGGCTGAATATTACTGAAAGTGCGCCTGACAAATTAAGGCGCGAAAGAAGCGAGATTGATATACTTGTTGAAAGCATTACTCATTTAAATGCAGGCAGTAACTACAGAAAATATTTACTTGAGCAATTGGTAAGTAAATATCCCGACTTATTTGGCAAAATTGATATTGAACATGAAAAGAACAGTGATTTGCTTAAAACACTTAACGATGTAAATAGTGCCTATGGTAAACGGATTGAACTTGCTGATGCAGCATTTAAAGCAGAGGTAGCAAAAAATGACAAATCAGACCTATATGAAATGGCAAAAAATATTCAACTGCAAATTGAATATTATAAAGCCCACCCGAAAGACCAGAATAGCATGAACTGGTTTGGACTTACCGAAAAATATTTAACGGCTGCACAAGCAAATAAAATAGCATGGACTAAAAAAAGTTATTCCGGGTGGAGTGGTGTACATAGATATGCAAGTGAAAACATTGAAGGGTTACAGGCGTATTTAAATGAAGTGGTAATGCCACAAATGCCCGGTGTTGAAAGAAGGGCTGTGCAAACTGAAATGTATAATAGCTTAATGCAAAACCTACAGGTTGTAAGTGATGCATTTTCCCTTGCCCATGATGCGGATAAGCTTAAGGCAACTTTTAAGGATGACAAATCGCTTAATGCGTTTATGGCCCTGGCATCTTCTATTCATGCTACCGGGAATAATTTCTATGCAAAAGCCCAGGATGCAGGGCTGGTTACTCAACTGCAAAATCTAATGAACCCTTCGCAAAGCGGGGTACTCGGCAGCGGTGGTGATGGCATGGCAGCTAATGCCGAAAATGCCATGAGCGGCCAGCGGAATATTACAATGAATATAAAAACACTTGGGATAGAAAAACTTGAAATGCACGTTTCCAATTTTAAAGAGGGAATGGATAATGCAGAACAGGTAGTAAAAGAATGGGCATTAAGGGTTGCAAACAGCGCAGCTGGGTTGTCTGAAAATTAAAATATATGGGTATAGACCGTAATTATAACAATTTTAATATCGCAGATGCATTTCAAACGGCATTTGGAATTAGACCGCCGTCTAACTATGTCGTTCCAAAACACGTTATAAATCCTCAAAAGGGAAATAGTAATAATGAAGCATTTGTTATACCAACCAAGACTGATATAGGCACCCAAACATTAACAGGTACGCCATTGTCTGCAACTGATGTATTTGGACGCAGTTATTATTTACCAGTCATTTTGGCGGGAAACTACCTGCCGTTTCCTGTATTAACACCGGAATTAGATAAAAAAATAATTTATACAAGCCTTACAGAACAGCGTGGTGATGTAAATATGATCATCAGCAATGGTGATGTAAAGATTAGTATAAAGGGGATTATTTACAGACCGGATGGGGCCTTTCCTGAATTTGAAATTGCGCTGCTTAATAACCTTTTTTTAATGCAGCAAAGCTTGATTATACAAAATGCTATAACAGATATTTTATTGCAAACTGACGGTGGGCAGGCTTCTACAAATGTAATAATAACAAGGCTTAAATTTTTGCCTGCCGTAGGGAAAGCAATTTCATATAGGCCGTATGAAATGGAACTTAAAAGCGATTTTATACAAACACTTGAAATAACTGAATAATGGCATTTTGGGTAAACAGTAAAATATCTATCGGTAAATACAGCTTTAAGGGCGTAAACGAAGTGAAGATTTCCAAAAGCATTCATTCGTTTACCGATAGCTGCACCCTTACTGTGCCAACAATATTCAGGCTGAAACAAAGCGGGTTGCCTGGCACTGATAGTTCGGCTTTACCTGCAAATGCCGCCTTTAAAGAAGCTGATAAAGTTACAGTGCAATTGGGGTTTAACGGAAAGTATTATAATGAGTTTACAGGGTTTGTAAGAAGAATAAATTTTAATGAGCCTGTAGAAATTGAGTGTGAAGGATATGTTTATCAATTGCGCCAACCATTGCCATATAACGCATTTGTAAATACAACCTTAAAAAATATCCTGCAATACATTATTCGTGGTACTGATATTGTATTGTCGGCTGCGATACCGGATATACCTGTTGAAAAATTTATTGTAAAAAATATCACCGGCGCAGAGGTATTGGAGCAATTAAAAAGAAACCTATTCCTTACAATATTTTTTATAGATAATGAACTCTATGCCGGTCTAAAATATGCTGCATACAAAGGTAATGTTATTTTAAGGCTTGGTTGGAACGTAGTAAAAGATAACCAATTAAAACAACGGCTCGCAAGCAATGTGCAATTACAAATAAACTTAATTGGTGCAAAAAATGATGGTACAAAAACAGTTGTCAAATCCGGCAACAGCAGCTTTGTTAAAAATCATAGAACGCGTTATGTAACTGATGAAGGAACCTTGCAGGACATTGCGAATAAAATACTTAGCGAGCAAAAGTATGACGGATATGAAGGAAAAATAACATGCTTGGGTTTCCCATTCTATCAACATGCATGGACGGTTAAATTGGAGGATTTACGTTACCCTGAACGGGCCGGGAAATATTTTTTAGATAGCATAGAAGTTAAATATGGCGTTGGTGGCTATTGGCGCATCGGCGGTATAGGAATAAAAGTAAGTTAATTATGGGCATGGATTTATACGAAAAGAGGTTTGCAGATGCATTAAAAAAGATTGCCAGTGAGCACGGCCCTGATATTATTAAGCCGGTAACAGTGGTAGGTGTTGATGCTGAAAACTTTTTATGTGATTGTATAGATGATTTGGATAACGATATGCCGCAGGTTTTATACAACAGCATTGAGGGCGGTAGCGGGTATGTTGTTTTTGAACCCGCCATTAACAGCAGGATTTATATAGGCAAGGTTGAAGACAGCGACCAGTGGGTTATGATAATGCCGGGCAAAATAAACAAGGTTATTATAACCGCCGATACATTGATACAACTTAACGGCGGCACGCATGGCGGCCTTGTTTTAAGGGATGGCGTAAAAGAACAGCTTAATAAGATTGAAGCCGATTTAAACACCATTAAAACAGTTTTTACAACATGGGTGCCTGTAACAGGTGATGGCGGCGCGGCCCTGAAAGCGCTAACGGCCACATGGGCAGGCGAAACATTAACAGAAACGGTAAACGCAGATATTGAAAACACAGCAATTACACAGTAATGCCAACAGATATACTTTTTGACACTACGGGCGATATAGACTTTACGGGCGAAGACATAAGCTATGGTGAAAGCACCAACCAGCACCAGCATGATATTTTGGTATCGCATTCCGGTGACTATAAAGCTTCGCCTGACGTTGGCGCAGGCCTTACTGATTATTTAAAGGGCGATGATGACGACATAAACGAAATGATGCGTGTGGCAAGGCTACAGCTTAGCAAGGATGGCATGAATGTGCAGTTGCTGGCGTGGGACGAGGTAACAGAAACATTAACCATAAATGCGCCTTATAAATGACAACTGGCACTATTATAAAAAAACAAAGCCTGTTTGATGTTATTGCGCAAAGCTATGGTGCATTTGCCCTGGCACAATTTATAACCGACAACGTGCAGGCTGATTTTGATTTAAGCGCGCCACTTACACCCGGAAATATTTTTTTATTCGATATAGAAAATAATGCTGCAAACAAAAAGGTGTTAAGGCAGATAAATGGTAAACAATTTCAAACATACAATTTACAATATGCAACGAACACTGGCGAATTTAACACGGACTTTAATTTTGATTTTAATACTTAGCACAAGGCTGCATGCACAAACCGTTATTACAGACAGCGCAGAGGAGCGGCTTGCAATTAACACTGATATAGTTGCCAACAATGCCAGGCAAATAACTGCCGATAAGCTTAACCGCATATTAAACGGCCAGCTTAATATACTGCCGCAATATTTGCGCAACAACGTTGATACTGTTTACTCACATGGTGACAGCGTATTTTTTAAAAAGGGTGGCCACACCTATTACACCATAATGCAGCATTTTTTAGGCTTTACGCCTGTTAATGTTGCTGACAGTTTGGGTAAGTATGTAACCCCAACGCAGTTAAGTGATACGGCTTATAAGGTTGAACTGCAAAGGGTGCTAAATAACGGCAATGTTTATACAAACGGAAACAAAACCCGCATTAAGCTTGGTGACGACACAGCACTTATTGCAGGTGGCATGTACACAAACATCGGCCAGCATGATGGCAATAACAACCTGGTTGTCGACAGTACGCACGGTTTAATTTCAGCAACCTCCCCGCATATTAATCTTACCGGAACTGCAATTAACAATTCATTCAATTTTTATGGGTTAACATTTTATGGCACTTATGCCTTTGCGGTTGGGGCGTTAGTAGATTTCAGTAATATCATCCCTAATTTTAAAAACTACGCGTTTCAGAACGGGGATGGCAGTCACCATGTTAATGTGCATGGCGATTTGAGTGGAACTTCAGATGGAGATATTCTTATGCCTACAACAGGCCGCGCGCATGATACTGTTGCAACATTTCATGATATTAAAGCCGGACATGTAAGCAATACAGATAGCTTGGGCGCTCGACACAGCAGCTATTACAACCCAATATATATGTTCCCAATCTTAGGGCAAAGCCTCGCTAACCCCAACTACGTGCCCGTTACTACGGCTGATAGTGCCCTTCCAATTTTAGATACAGGTATTGCCTATTTATGGCAAAGCGGTGGCACCATTATACCTGTAACTAATAATATGTTAGGGCCGTGGCGTCCATTTGCATTGCATTATTATAAAACAACTGGTCATAAAATACTTTTCGTTCAATGTGCTTTGGGCGGTTCTTCTATGGTTAAAGCAGCGCAATTCCTAACAGGAACGTGGGACATTAGGCCGGGGAATAGAGGAACGCTGTATGACAGTGCTACGGCAATGATAGATAGTGCTTTGGTAATTGCTAAACAGTATGGTTACTCACCGAGATTAACTGGTATTTTATGGATACAAGGGGAGCAAGACGCGGTTTGGATGGGTTCTTTGGAAACATCATCAGACTATTACAATGCTCTTAGTTATATGGTGCAAACGGGGCTTCATACCAAGTATGTAAATGTTCCTTTTTATATGTGGCGCACAGGCGTTAGGATAGGTGCTACAGACCTAACACATTCAGCCGTAATCAGGCAACAACAGGAAATATTTGAAAAGGCCGATACACTGACAAAAATTGTGTTTAGAGACCTAAACCAATTTACCTATGCTAACGGGTTGTTGCGAGATAGTGTACACCCCAGTGCTTTTGGTAACGAACTGGCAGGTTATTGGGGAGCAAAAGAAGTTGCAAACGGTTGGGCAAAAAATAATTTTTCCCCTTATTACAACCCGCATAAGGATACATCAGGTTTAGATATTTATGCTGCTGTTCCCGCAAATTCAGATACTTTAAAAATTACTATTAAGTATAACACTGATGGCACTATTACCATCACAAAAAGCAATTTAACCGGGTATTCTTTTAAGCTTGACCCTCAAAGCGGCAGTATTACAACAGTTAACGCGAGCAAGCTTGCACAAAGCAATAGCCTTACTATTCAGGACAATAGCACATCGTCATCCAGCACGGCTTCGCTTAACCTAAGCAGGGGCGGAGGCAACAGAGATACGGCGCAGCAGGTTGGCACATCCGTTACCGGTTGGGGTATTAATTTTAATGCACTAAACGCATCGCTTTCTTTCGCAAAAATGGCAGGGATAAGCGCAACAACATCCGCAAATACTTTAGCAAACGGTGACCCTGCCGGTGGTATGGATTTTGGTACAGAAGGCATGAATGGCATTTTTAGCAATAAAATATCCATCAAACCGACTAATCAACTTGTGCTTGGTAGTTCGAGTGTAAAAACTCCTGCATTTACAACAACAGGTGCGCAGGTAAATATTGTTGGAGCTACTATTCAAGATACTTCGACACCTGCTAACACAAGGATAGCTTTAAGGGTTGCAAATAATGTAAGCCCTTCATCGTTTTCATTTATTAATGCGAATGATACTATAACCACTGGTGTCAATTTTTATTTTAACGGGCCTCCAACAGCAGGCACAAACTGTACACTGAACCAAGGATATCCCCTCGGAGTTGGCACAGGAGGTATGATGTTTGCCGCATCTACTTCAGTAAGCCCCAGCGCGTGGTTTCAATCAAATTCTGACCCTTCGAGCGGTATGCAATCCGGTTGGTTTCACAACAATGGCGGCAACGCTCGCTGGTATAATGGCAGCGTTTACGTAAGCCTAATGCAAGTTGCAAGCACTTCGTTAACGCCTGGTGGTATTGCTTACGGCATAAGCGGAACGCAGGCCGGTATATCAGCCGCAGGCACAACCGGGAACGTATTAATAAGCGGTGGAACGGGCGCACCAACATGGGCAACCGTTGAGCAGCTAAACGCTCCTAAAGTAGTTGCAACTGCAAATCTTACAGGCCAAACAACAGCCGGTAATGTTGTTACCTATACAACAGGCGCGGCGGATAGCAGTTTTCAAATAAGCGGCTATATAACCGTAACCGCCTATACAAGTGGCTCGGTAGGGTTACAGGTAACATATACGGATGAAACCAATACCAGCAATACTGTATCGTTCTTTCCAATGGGCAGTAACACGGCCACATTATCAGCAACAGGCAAAAGCAATTTTCCTGTTATGGGTCAGTTAAGGGTTAAAGCATCAACAACTATTACTGTGGCAACCGTAGGAACATTTTCGGCCACACTAAATGCGGGCGCTAAAATTATTAAAACACCGTAATTATGGCAACAGACATAGCAACAATACAGGCAAACATAAGTGCGCAGTTAAATGCAAACCTAAACCCGTTGGGTGTTGTATTGTCTGCAAGCCAGGTGGCGGAATGGAAACTGTGGCGCGACACAGCAGCGGCCATTGATTTTACTTTTGAAACGGTAATGGATGCCTTTAAAGCAGACGTGCAGGCATACATAGATACAAAGCAGCTTGGTAGCCTTAGCTGGTATGCTTTAAAGGCTTTAGAGTTTCAGTTTGGCGATAACCTGCTTATTCAATCGCCGGGCGTTTTTTACTATGCCGCTGTTGATGCCACAAAGCAGGTTGTAAAGGTTGCGGCAGTAAGTGAAAGCGTAGATGGTGACACCGGCGCTGTAACACTTGTAATAAAAGTTGCTACCATTGTTAGCAATGTTTTAGCAAAGCTGCCTGACGACCAAAAATTGGGCTTTGCAGATTACATGCGGGTACGTAAAATAGCGGGCACAAAATTGCTTATTGTAAGTCAAGACCCTGACGTTATAAAGTATGCTGTTGATATTATTTACAACCCGGAATTTGCAGAGGCAAACGTGCAGGCTGGTATATTGGCAGCTTTAGATTTATTCCGCACTACCTACGGCTTTGACCCCACATTTTATAAAAGCACATTCGAGGGAATTATAAAATCCGTGCCGGGTGTTGTTGCGCTTGCCGTTACTACGCTTACGGGCACACCAAACGGAGGCATGGCAACTGCTATAACATTGGGGTATGTGCTTGAGGCAGGTTACTTTAATTGGGATAACACAAGCAGCTTAACCCTTACACCGCAATGATAAGAAAGATAACCATAGGCGTTTTAAACCTTATTATACTTTACCTGCCACCAAAAAAGCGGCAGCAAAAACGTATAGGCTGGCTACAGGGGTTGTTATACCCATATTATACAAATGAACTGGCATTTTATACATGGCGTGATGATATGATCGTGAGGGCCACCATAACCGGCGAAACAGGTATACTGCAATGGTATCTCAATTACAAATTTGATGCAGCGTTGCAGCGCATACTTATAGTGGATGCAGTTGACGATGGCATATATGTTCCGCTTGATGATAGCGAGGATGCACCGGTATTGATGGGCCTTGATATTGCACATGAGCCGGACGGAGATTACACCATTGCATTAACCAGCGGTGAAAGCAGCAGCGATTTGCCGGTTGATTTTAGGGTAATGGTGCCCACCGGGGTAGACGTTAACCAGGTAACAGCTATAGTGCGTTTATATAATATGGCGCATAAATCATTTGACGTTCAAACTTTTTAATTATGCTTAAACACGTACAACTTTTAGGAAAGAAAAAATGGTTTGGCCAGTATTTTTTAGATATTCAGAACGAGCAATATAAAATTACTGAAAGCCTTTTAAGCCAGTATGCTACAGCATGTATATGGAGCGGGTGCATAGTAACGGTTAATGTAGGCGATCCAACAAAATACGATATATCCGCAGGCATAGTGTTTATGAAAGACCCTGACGGCGTTTACCAGTTTGCGCCCTTTGCAGGAGTAACTGCGCAAACCTTGCCCGGTTATATTATCCTTTCCAAAGCCGCCACCAATGCGTTATACGGGGATGGCAACAGCAAAAATATTTATATCACAACGTCAGGGGCTTTCCAAACCGCTGCACCTGGTGCAGGCGTTGATTATTTACACTTTACCAGCGCCGGGGCAACTACCTACAAAGATGTGCTGGGCATTGGTACGCCGGTGGGCGCACCTGAAGCATGGCGCAATGTTAATACCGGTGGCCAGCCAGCTTTGATTGATAATACAAAGGTTACCATTAACACCCTGCGGTTTAGAAAAGACACGTTAGGCTTTGTGGAGATACAGGCCAACCTTACATTAAAGAATTATTCCGCAGGCGATTTAAGCCACCTGTTTACGCTGCCAGCAGGCTATATACCAGGTGCAGGCATTACTTATGTTACAGGAACGGCCTTTGAGGATAATGGAACTGGTAATGTGTTCCCTTTGATCATAAACCAAAGCGATGGCGAAGTACGCATACAAACATCCGTTGTAATAGGCAGCGGCGGTGTAACCGTTCACTTTTACTTCTTGTTCAGAATATAATTTTTTTCATGTGCTGGTTAGCGCCCTGGTTAGTCTTAGCCGGGGTTTTTCATGCTGTTTAAGAGCCTCTAAAACAGCCTTTAAATGCCATTTTCAAAACTGTTTGAAAGTTTGCCGGAACGTTTTAAAAAGTTATCCGTAACGATTTTGCGCTTATAAAACGCCGCCATTTCGTAGCCAAAAAATAAGCCATAGAAATATCTAATCTATTCATTATCTGCATGTTATGTTTTAACAACCATCATATTAGTTTTTCTTAAATATCATCGTATACAACCGCCGTTTTCTAACTTCAAACAAACGCTTACTCTCACCTTTATATGCCTTTATTACTACCATAAACTAACCCTGCAACTGAACTTACTTTTCTCCTGCTTTTTTACTCACTTTTGACTTCTCACTTTTGCGCCTCGCACTTTGTACTTCGTAAATCGTACTTGCTGCTACTATATATATAAAAAGTGCTGTTTTGTCCGCATAAATTGCAATGTTTTTTCAAAAAAAGTTTTCATGATCAATTTCTCACTATATAAACCACACGCAAAAAGCCCCGCAAAAAATTGCAGGGCGCCTACAAAAAATACACGCACATGATTGTATAAAAACCGCATGTGTAAACGCAGTTTCTATACTATAAAGTACACGGCGGTTATAAAAATGTTGCATGTTTTACAAAAGATCCTTCGCTTCGCTACTTATTTTCATCCATACTCCGGTTGTACCACTCTTCACTAATAAAAGCAAAAAGTCAGTTTTAGCCTGTACCTGCATATATACCAGGGTTAGTATTGTTCTATAACAATATATATATAACCCAATACATACCTCGCACAAAATGAAAAAACACATAAGCAGGCTGCTGCAACTACTTTTAGCATTCGCCATCTTCACCGGCATTTCACAAATATCACAGGCACAAACATCCGGCAACAGTGCCGCTGCAAAGGGCCTGGCGTTTAGTTTTAAAACTGGCGGCCCCATACGTGGCAACGCCGTCATAAATGGCAATACAGTTTTTTTTGGCAGCGGGGATGGTAAACTGTACGCCATTGACAAATTAACGGGCCAACAATACTGGCAATTTAAAACTGGCGGTCCTGTATTTTGTACACCTGCTATTGCAAAAAACACAGTATACTTTACAAGCAGGGATAAGTACCTGTATGCCTTGCAGGCAGCTACCGGCAGACCTGTTTGGAAATTTAAATTTGGGGAAGATGTAAGCGCTCAAAACTTTTGGGATTATTATCTCTCCTCGCCGGTTGTTGAAAACGGCGTTTTATATATTGGCAGCGGAGATGGCTTTTTGTACGCACTTAATGCGCAAACCGGCAATGTTATTTGGAAGTATAATGCATCATCACGTATACGTTCAACACCCGCTGTTGAAGGCGGCAAAATTGTTTTTGGTACCATGGCCGGGTATGTTATTGCGGTTGATATGAATGGGAACGAACAATGGAAATTTGCTACCGACGGCATAAAGAAAAAATTTACAGATAATGATCTTGACAATACATCCGTGTTTTGCAACCCTGCTATACACAGCGGCGTAGTGGTATTCGGCGGGCGCGATTTTGTTTTATATGCGCTTAGCCTGCAAACAGGCAAACAGCTTTGGCGTTACAACCATCCCAATTCCTGGGTGCTTTCTGCCGGCATAAACGATACCATTGCGCTGGCCGGCAGCGGGGTTGCCGCCTTTGTACATGCAAGCAACCTAACCACCGGCAAACAGCTTTGGCGTTTTAAAGCGAAAAGCGCCGTTTATTCTTATTTCACTTTTGCCGGCGGCCTTGTATACTTTGGAGACTTGACAGGCAATATTTATGCGCTGGATTATAAAACAGGCCAGCAGAAATGGGTATTCCCTATGGGCAGGCCAGGCTTTTCAACGCCGGTAGTATCGGGTGGAATGTTATACTGCAGTTCTGATGAGGGCCGGTTATTTGCGGTGCATACAATAGCCACGGCCGATACAAGTTTTATACACCCAAAAAGATTTGTTTACTGGCAGGGAACAGCAAGCGATTCAGGCTACCACGATTTTGGTTTAAGTATTGATCTGTGGGTGCGTGATTATTTAAAAAGGCAGGGATATGAACAGTTAAATACAACAGCGTTAAAAGATTTTATGACCGGCGCGCTGGGTAATGCTGCGGGAAGCGTGGTTGTTTTTGCCGATAACAAAATACCAAAAGAGCTTGTTGACCGGGATGCGCCGGAAAAGTCGTTAATACGCAAATACCTGGAAGCAGGTGGTAAAGTTGCTTTGTTATCGCAGATAAACCCATTGTTTGTTATAACAGATCCCGCTACCGGCTCTATTCAAAACGTTCAACCAACAGTAGCATCAAAAGTGTTTGGAATTCACTTCTCAACGCAGGATTTTGGCAATGGCCTGCACTACGCACCATACACCGCCGAAGGGCACCGCTGGGGCTTGTGGGGCGATTATACAATAGGGTTTTGGCCGATTGACCCAAAAGAAGTAACCACTGTTTTAGCAACCGACGAGTATGGCAAAGCAGCATCGTGGATAAAGAATTATGGCGGCCCTGAAGGCAGCGGATTACTGGAGTTATCAGTAAACCCGCCCTGGGTACTCGGCCAGGATTTTTTTCCTATGCGCGCAGCTATTGAATATGGTATTTGCTGGTAAATTCGGTAGGGCGGATGCATAAAAACATTTCTAAATAATACCACCTCTTCGGCGTTTTGGCGGCTTTCGTTTTAAAAGCCTGAAAGGCTGACATTATTGTAGAAATATGCAAAATAAGTAACGCAAACCCGAAGGGGTGGCATTATTCTCCGCTCTGCGGAACTTGTAGTTCCGCAGGTTTATGGTGTTGCTTCCAGCAACATAATTTGTCGCCAAAGGCGACATCATAATTACTGCGGAACTGTAAGTCCCGCAGAGCGGGCAAACGAAAATTTGAAATGCGCTCTGTTTTCCTCATATTCCATACCTTTTGTATTTTCACAGGATGAAGAAGTTTTTTTTGCTGTTTGTTTATGCAATTGTATGTTGTTTTGCTCACGCACAGTATTCGTTAAGGCTGGTAGTAACAGGCGTTGCTACAAAACAACTGGATGAAATTTATGTGGCGGGTAATTTTAATAGCTGGAACCCTTACAGCGATTCATTTAAGCTAAAACCATTTGGCCGCGGCCGGAAAGCTATTGTTTTAAAAGACATTTCCGCCGGCAGCTACCAGTTTAAATTTACACGCGGCAGCTGGAAAACGGTTGAAACCACTGCCAAAGGTGTGGACATTGCAAACAGGGAAGTGCAGGTTAACAACGACACATCCGTAAATATTACCGTTGATGGCTGGAAGGATGATTTTCCTGATAAGCCAAAACCAAACACCGCTACAGCGCAGGTACAGGTGATGGATACGGCTTTTTTTATGCCGCAGCTAAACCGTTACAGGCGTATATGGGTATACCTGCCTAAAAGTTATAATCAAACAAAAGGCAAATCATATCCTGTGTTATACATGCAGGATGGGCAAAATCTTTTTAACGTGCAAACTGCTTTTGCTGCAGAATGGGGCGTGGATGAATGCCTCGATACACTGCAGCAGCAAACGGGCAAAGAGTGTATTGTAATCGGTATTGATAACGGTGGTGATAGAAGGTCAACCGAATACAACCCGTATGATAATGATAAATTTGGCAAAGGAGAAGGCGCGCAATATGTTGAGTTTTTAGTTAAAACACTCAAGCCATTTGTTGATGAAAAATACCGTACTATAAAAGATGCGCAGCACACTTCTATTGCAGGCAGCAGCCTCGGCGGGCTTATATCGCTGTACGCGCAGATGAAGTACCCAAATGTGTTTGGGGCTTCGGGCATTTTCTCACCTGCTTTCTGGATCGCTCCGCAATTAAATGCAGAACTTACAAATATAAACTGGTCAAGCTTTCAGCGCTTTTACTTTTATGCAGGCAAAAATGAAAGTGAAACAATGGTTAGTGATATGGATAAAATAATAGACCTTATTCAAACCAAACATCAATACGATATTACCAGGTCTGTGTACCCCCTCGGGCAGCACAGTGAAAAATATTGGCGCGATGAATTTGATGATTTTTACAGGTGGCTTATGAAGTAAAGCATTTACGGTACGTGGAAAATTATTTAATAGTTACGGCAGTTAAGCGCAATATTTGCAAAAGCTAAACACCCTTCAATATATTTATTTATTAATCCCCGGGGCGGCCGGGGAAAGCCAATGACAAATTGGCAAAACTGTGGTTATATGAGTAATAAGTTTCCCTTAACAGGCATAAGTTCAGTGGCTATACACAGCGGCAATAAAAACTTTTCAGAGGCATCTCATTTGCCGCCTATTTATGCAACCTCAACTTTTACATTTGATACGGCAGACCAGGGCATGAGGCGTTTTGCCGGGCAGGAAGACGGTTATATTTATACGCGCTGGGGTAACCCAACTTTTACGGTTGCTGAAGAAACCATTGCAGCACTTGAGGCTTTTAATATAAAAGACAAAGATGGCAGCCCTTTGCAATTAAAGGCATTTTTGCATGCCAGCGGCCAGGCTGCCATGACAACCATGTTCATGAGCAACCTTAGTGCAGGCGACACGGTTCTCTCCCACTTTTCATTATATGGCGGCACGCACGAGTTTATACATAAAGTGCTTGGGCAAACCGGTATTAAAACTATTATTGCAGACCTGCGCGATTTGAATGTGGCTGAAGATATTATAAAGAACAACCCCGCTATAAAGCTTGTGCATATTGAAACACCGGCTAACCCAACCATACAATGCGTGGATATTGATGCTGTAAGTAAAATTGCAAAGCAGCATGGCCTGATCGTTACTGTTGATAACACGTTTGCCACACCTTACTTGCAGCAACCATTTTTATACGATGTTGACTTTGTGTTTCATTCTACTACAAAATTTTTAAACGGCCATGGCACTGCTATTGGCGGTGTACTTGTAGGTAAAGACCTTGATTTTATGAATGGCAAAGCATATAAGTGGTATAAACTTTTGGGTGGCAATGCCAATGCATTCGATGCCTTTTTGCTGATAAATGGTATGAAAACGCTTGAAGTGCGCATGGAACGCCATTGCAGTAACGGTGTTATTGTTGCCGATTTTTTAAACAAACACACAGCTGTTGCACAGGTTAACTACACAGGCTTAACATCTCACCCCGATCATGCAACCTGCTTAAAGCAAATGAAACATCCCGGTGCTATGATGAGCTTTGAATTAAAAGGTGGCCTGGAGGCCGGTAAAAAGTTTATTGATAAGCTGCAAATGTGTGTAAGGGCTGTTTCGCTGGGTACTGTTGATACGCTTATATCACACCCGGCATCTATGAGCCATTTTGGTATATCAAGGGAACAAAGGCTGGAGTACGGCATTACCGACGGCTTGATACGTTTAAGCGTTGGTATGGAAAACGTTGCCGATATATTAAACGATCTTGACCAGGCGCTGGCTTAGCGTTTCATCCCAAAAAAAATTTAACAACAAACTGTTTACTTTAAGCTCTGCATACTCTGTGTTTCTTCAACTCCTGCATTACTCCGTGGTTAGTCATCCTCCGCAAAACTTTAAACTTCAAACTGTAAACTTTAAACTCATTTAGTTATTATACCACAGGCTCTTGCTGGCTTAGGCAATGAAAGCTGCCCAGTCCCCAAATAATGTCGGTTGAATCAATACCCACCACTTCACGCGTCGCAAAACAGTCAGCAATAATTCTCAACGCTTTATCATCTTTATCACACCTGAAAGTTGGCACGATAACATATTTATTGCAAATGTAAAAATTTGCATAAGAGGCTGGCAGGCTTTGCCCTTCATAAATAACCTCATCGGGCATGGGCAATTCAATTATGTTTAATTGCTTGCCGTTCAATAACCTCATCTGCTGCAATTGCTTCAGGTTGTGCTTTAGCAATCCATAATTTTCATTCACAGGGTTTTCTTCAATAACGGTCAGCACGGTGTCTTCATTTACAAATCGCACAGTATCATCAATGTGACCATCAGTATCATCACCAATAATTCCTTCATCTACCCAAAGTACCTGTTCAACACCATAATAATTGCACAAATATTCCTCTATCTGCTGCTGGTTTAAATGCGGGTTACGGTTTGGGTTTAGCAGGCATGCAGTAGATGTCATTAAAGTACCGTTGCCATTAAATTCAACAGAGCCCCCTTCCATAATAATACCCGGGTAATAAACGGGTAGGTTATATTGCTTTGCAATAAGTGTGGGTATAACATCATCCAGGTCGTATGGCGGGTATTTGCCGCCCCATGCATTGTAACCCCAATCAACAATTACTTTTTTGCTTTCAGCTTTTGGGTTTATAAGAAAAGCAGGCCCATGGTCCCTGCACCATGCATCGTTGGTTGGGTGAAAAAAGAATTGAACATTATCCATGTTTGCACCTGAATTGGCAATATGTTCTGTTGCAAATTCACGCATTTTTTCATTCACCACATTAATACAAACTTTCTCACTAAAAGAAAGGTATTTTATAAACTCTGCATAGCGCGGAAAGATGGTATTGATCTTACCCGGCCAGCTCGCCTCTTTATGCGGCCACGAAAGCCAGGTTGCCGTATGGGGCGCAAATTCGGCAGGAAAATAATAGCCTAATTGTTTTGGTGTTTTATGGTCCGAAAGACCGGAAGTCCGGAAGTCCGGAAGATTGGAAGGCTTAGCATTTAAATCTTTTGTTGGATCCAGCATAATAGTCAAAAGTTAATCTAATGAATTCCTCAACGCATTCAGCATAACCAAAAGTTCTTGACACATTCTATAAATCTTATCAAAATCGGTGGTGTCAATAATATTTCTTCTTTGGGCAAGATAAATACAACCAACAACTTCTATATCTGACCTGATTGCGATACCAAGAAATCGTTTAAACTCCGGGTTAGTTTGCCCGGTTGATCCCTCGGCAATGTTTAATGATACCGAATCAGCAGCACGTTTTATTTGGCTTGCTAAAACATACATCTCTGCCTTCGGAAATTTTTTTACAACATCACTTACAACACCCGGCAATTCCAGGGCTTTTTGCCAAACCAAAAGTTTCTCAAATTTAAAGGGCATAAATAACCTCTTGAAGTTTTGGTTCTTTTAATTGAAACGCGATGTTTACTTTCGCCGCCTATTTTCCTTCCTTCGGTCTATCCATCAATCGGGCTTCCGGTCTTCACGGCCTCGCCACCTTCTTTCTTCCCGACTTCCGGACTTCCGTCTTTCGGACTTTACACATCTTCGTCAATAAACCTCTTTGTAATTGGTTGGTAACTGTCTATTCTCCTGTCTCTCATAAACGGCCAGTGTGTTCTATATTTATCAGTTAGTGCTGTATCAATATCTACAACTGTTGTTTCTTCTTCTTCATGTGATGCCTTGTAAATTAAATTGCCAAACGGATTTGAAACAAATGAACCACCCCAAAACTTCATAGCGCCGTTCTGTTCAAAGCCAACACGATTTACGCTTACCACATGTACGCCATTAGCAACCGCGTGGCTGCGCTGTATGGTTTGCCATGCGTTATATTGCTCATCATTTGTGTGGGCATCCTGGCTGGTTGCCCAGCCAATAGCTGTTGGATAAAATAATATTTCTGCCCCCATCAGTGCTGTAATACGCGATGCTTCCGGGTACCATTGGTCCCAGCAGATAAGTATGCCTATCGTTGCAAATTTTGTCTTAAAAACCTTGTAACCCAGGTCGCCGGGGGTAAAGTAAAATTTTTCGTAGAAGGCCGGGTCGTCCGGTATATGCATTTTACGGTACTTGCCTAAGTAAGCGCCATCCGCATCAAGCACGGCAGTGGTGTTATGATAAATACCCTGTGCACGCTTCTCAAACAGCGATGCAATAATAACCACACCCAGTTCTTTAGCAACTCCGCTTAAAGTATCAGTGGCAGGGCCAGGTATGGCCTCAGCCAGCTTAAAGTTTTCGTAGTTTTCAACATCACAAAAGTAAAGCGAAGTAAAAAGCTCCTGCAGGCAAACTATCTGCGCGCCTTTAGCCGCAGCCTCGCGCACTTTTGCGATTGCCTTATCAAGATTATTTTGTTTATCTGCGGTGCAGCTCATTTGCACCAGCCCTACTTTTACTTTAGACATGCAGTAAATTTGAGGGTGCAAAAATAGAGAATTAACTGCATGATAGCAGTCAGTAAAATTGCAGGCCGCAAAATTTAACCTTGCTTAATATTAAGGGGTAGCTGAATAATAAATTACAACGTTACGCCCTGCCCATTCTCTTGAGAAAGCTTACATGCGAAGCTACCGCCTGGTGCATGCGTGTATACTCAATATATCCCACGTTATACTCCAGGCAAACCTGTTTTACAATTTTGTTTATAGCAGGATAATGTATGTGAGATATTTTAGGGAAAAGATGATGTTCAACCTGGAAGTTTAGCCCGCCAACCAGCCATGATATGACAGGATTGCGCGTGGCAAAATTAGCGGTAGTTTTTATTTGATGAATAGCCCACTCATCTTCCATTTTTGATGTTACAACATCAGGCATAGGAAAATGTGTGTGCTCAACAGTATGTGCCAACTGAAACACTATGCTTAATATAAAGCCGGCAACAAATGTTAGTATCAGAAAGCCCGTAATAGTATCCCAAAAGCCAACCATGCATATTGGCAGCACAATAAACAACGAATAGCTTACCACTTTATAAATCCAAAACCACGCATGGTCCATCGGCTTCATTTTTTTCAGCGGTATATCTCCTACTTTTTTTATAAAATATTTTTTAAAGTCTGAGAAAAATATCCAAAATGCATGCAGCAGGCAATATAAAAACCAAAAATAAAGATGCTGGTACCGGTAAAGAAAGTGTTTTTTTTGCGTAGGGGCCATGCGCAAAAAAGGCTGTGCATTTATATCGTCATCCACGCCGTCAATATTAGTATAGGCATGGTGTATCATATTATGTTTTACGTCCCACATAAAGTGACTGCCGCCCAAAAAGCCTAATGTTACCGCGGCGGCTTTATTTACAACCTTGTATTTGCTAAAACTGCCATGCGCACCATCGTGCATTACATTAAAGCCAATTGCAGCGGTTAGGCCGCCAAGAACCACGCATTCAAACACAGCCCACAAAGCCGGGGGTGTATAAAACACAGCGTGAATATATACCGACACCCACGCAATCAACAGGAACAGTGCTTTTATCCACAATTTATAATTACCTGTTGATGACTGGCCCGTGCGGTTAAAGTAATCGTTTATTCTTTTTTTCAACTCGCCGTGAAACGACTGGCCGGCCTGCGTAAATTTAGGTGTCTGCATTTTATGATCTTAAAAACCAAACCATTCAATAAAATTGTTTTCTTTCGTGTTTTTACAGGCAGGGGTTGTTATTTCTATATTTTATTTCCGCGCACTTTGCACTTCTAATTTCGCAAGGTACTTTTACGTTGCGTGTTTTATAAAACCATCAAAGTTCCTAAACCCTATCATCTTTGTTGTTATATATCCTTCCGCGTATTCAACTCCAATCCTTTTACCAAACATCAGGGCCCTTGACCGTATTACATCCATAAAATCCGGTGTTGAAATATATGTTTGCGGTTCGCTGTTATCAGTGCTGTTAAACTGGGTGGTGTAGCAAAATATCGTCTTCATTTTTTGCTGCAGAACAGCTGAGATATCTATTACAAAATCCGGTTTTAAATACCTGTCCTGTATATAATGAAAAACGTAGGTGGGCCTCCATGGCTCCTGTTTTACGCCGTCAATATCAGTTTCTATTTTAACAAGCCCTGCAAGAAAACCCGCATCTGAAACAAGCTTTGAGCTTCGGCCATGGTCAGGGTGCCTGTCTTCCGGCGCGTTGCACAAAACTATTTCCGGCCGGTACTTGCGCATCACCGTAATAACTTTACGCAGGTTGGTTTCATCGTTCTGAAAAAAGCCGTCAGCCATTTCAAGGTTCTCCCTTGCCTGCACACCCATTACTGTTGCTGCATCTGCAGCTTCCTTCCTGCGTGTTTCAATATTACCTCTTGTTCCAAGCTCACCACGCGTAAGATCAACTACAACTACAGTTTTGCCTTCCGCAACGGCTGAAATTAATGTTCCCGAACAACCCAGTTCAACATCATCGGGATGAACGCCAAATGCCAAAATATCTGCTTTCATTGCCTTTGTTAAATGATATAACAGTTTAGCGCTGCAAAGGTAAATTAAAAAAGCGGTAGAAAGTGTTAAGTATACAAAAACATCATCTGCGCACGCCATACATGCGTTCTACATCCTGTACTATCTGCTCCATATTGGCGTCAGCGCCTTTGGGGTCGTAGTTCTGCCTCAGGTTGCTGCCAAATACAAGCGCCACAGTTTGCCAGAAGGCCGCATTAACAGTGCCTTTATACTCTTCAATTATTTCGTAGCAGTTATTGCCTGTTTCACGGTAAATAAGCTTCATCAGTATCTTTCCCTGGTAAACTGACAGTTGCGTCAACTTATCCGCAAATTGAGACTTCAATTCTTTTTCGCGGGAATGTATTATAGCTTTGCGCTTACTTTTATCGCTTACGTTAACCAGCTGCAGGTTTATCTGGTTCATTATTTTTGATGCGGAAATTGCAAATGGGTAAGTTACATATACTGCATTACGCAGCCGGCTCCATTCAGCATAATATCTTTTCCACTTACCCGTAAGCCTGGCATATAAAAACACCGGGGTGAGGTATGAACAGGGTATAGTATCGCCATTTGCCTCAATACACGCATTTACGCGTATTGTGTCAAACTCGCCATGCCCGTTTTGCGCTGTTGCCTTTATTGAGCTTAGGGCGATGCAAATAAATAATATAACGCTGTGCTTTTTCAAACAGATAAATATGCACGGTAAAAATAGAAAATTACCCCGTTATTAATGCCCGGGGTGCACTAAAAGTACCTTAAATGAAATGTTATTGTTTTGATAAAAGGAAAATGCGTGGAGGGGCAAAATGCAATAGCATCGCTATTCTGCGGTTACCATTTCCTTAACTACAGAAAGTTTGCCTTTTTTAACCCTTTGCACCACACTCATAATAAACCCTGTTGCCATAATAACTACTGACAGCCACACAAAATTTATAAAAGGAAACTGGTATACTTTAAGCGTTATTATTGGCGTCATTGCCCTGTTTTCTTTTATACCAATTTCAAGAATGCGCTTTTTTTCATCTGCAATTTTATTAAACTGTACTACAAGCCCTTGCGACAACACAGTATCAGGCAGGTTTCTGAAAGCTTTATCTTTTATAGCAATACCTGGCCTTAAAACATAACGGCTGCCTTCTTTTGATATAACAGTCATGTCAAGCACCATGCTCATCTCGCCCAGCTCAAAAGCACGCTTGTCATCAGGCGGGTTAACCAGCGTTTTATTCAATACTATCATTCCGTTTGAATAAAAAATGGTGTCGCCTTCTTTTAAAGCTACCGGCCTGAAGGTGCTGGTGTCCTGCTCACCACCACTGCCACGAAATGAAGTAACATAAACAAACAGGTCTTTATTCCAGTAATGCTTTTTGTCAGGATTAAATGCAAACCCTTCCTGTCCTTTGGTTGCCCTTAGCACATCAGGGTATATATAAAATTCCTTGCTGGTCTCTTTTTCATCAAACTTCAGCTCAAAGTACTTCATCTTGTCCACCGCGTTGGCAGTATCACGCAGGTAAGTAACATCGTACTTGCCCATATCTGTTTTTACCCCCTGGAAAAGTGTAAGGTTTTCAACCGGGTCCTGGTCTTTCGTCTTCTCAAACAGTGCAATACCGGTAGTGTTCCAGCTAAGCACTTCTTTTTTGCTTGATGATATAAGTATGCCCACCAGCAACAATGCAAATCCCAAATGCGCCACCGAGGCACCAGCTGCCTTTATCTTGCCTTTTAATCCCAACCATATATAACTGGCATTGGCCACAACCCCATAAATAGCTGCAAATAATGCTATATGTATAGCTACCATAAAGCCGCCGCCTTTTTTATCATAATTCATGTAGCCTGATAAACTTATGGCAAGGCTTATAAAAAGGGCAATTAATGTTGGCAACCAAATTTTGCGGCCGAAAAAAGCTTTCGGCGTATCCTTATACCTGAAATATTGCGTAACAGCAGTAAGTATGCCGAGTATAATGGCGATAAACACCTGTATTTGGTTATATGAAAAAGCCTGGTCTTCAGCGGGGGCAATATTTTGCGGAAACCATTTTTGAAGGAGTTTTACTGAATTTTTCCATGTGTTTAACACCGGCACAGATGTTTGCGCGATGATAATAAATGCAGCTAAAAACAATACCAACGAGCCGATAAACATCCAAAACTCGCGGCTGTATGTTTGTTCTTCTTTCTTTGTTTTTGGTATTGATTTTTTGTTTAACTCAACTACAAAAAATACAAAGGCAGTTATAAAAGAAATAATAGTAAAGATGCTTGCAACATAAACAGCCAACAGGTTAGTTACAGCAAAAATGGTAACATACAACCATCTCGTGTTGATGTTTTTAGCGGATAGAACAGGAATAAACCACACAAACACGCTTACCATCATATACAATTGCTGCGTCATGTCCGACCCTACAAAAGCATGCACAGAAGTGTCGCCTAAAATGCCGCTGCGGGTAAGAAAGGTTGAGTATAATATAAGGATAAACGAAAAGAAGTATAAAATGTATGCGCTTTTTAATGAGTACCCGCTGTTTCTGTATACCATGTTGGTATGCAAACCCGCAACCATCACAAGCCATGGTACAAGCGAGGCATTTTCCACTGGGTCCCAGCCCCAGTAGCCGCCAAACGAAAGGCTTTCGTAAGCCCAGGCGGCGCCCATCATAACACCGGTACCTAACACAGCGCCTGAAAAACCGGCCCACGGCAATACAGGCCGGGTCCAGCTATGGTCGTTATTAACCATGCCCGCAAAAGCAAAAGCAAAAGGCACAATGGTTGATGCAAAACCCAAAAACAGTATGGGCGGATGTATAACCATCCAGTAATTCTGCAGTAAAGCATTAAGGCCAGATCCATCCCGCAAAAATGTAAGATAGTCCTGCCGCAGGGTGCCATCCGGGTTAAAAAACACCGGCGCCTGGCTTGGGCTGAATATCCCCTCATTCCTTAATAGTAAAAAGGGGTTGCTGCCTATTTTAACATCAAAAATGTAAATGCCTATAATCATGGTAGCTATGCAAAACTGGGCAAAGCTTATGGCTGTTAAAACGCCTGCCTCCCATTTTTTGGCGGTAAATATCAATATCCATCCTAACACGCAATGCCAAAAGCTCCACAATAAAAAGCTTCCCTCCTGCCCTTCCCAAAGGCAGGCAAATACATAGCGGGTTTGCATGGTTTTATCGCTATGCTCCCATGCATAATTATATTCAAAAAGATGATTGATTAAAATAAAGTAAATGCAGCTTATAATGGTTATAACCGAAATGGTTTCCGCCAAAAAAGCACCTCTTGCCAGCCTTATCCAGCTTTGTTTGTCGGCAGGCAAAACAGCCTTATTGGCTTTAAAAAATGCGATGGTAGCAACTAATGAGGCAACTAAAGAAAGTACTGCTGCAAAATGGCCAAGTTGTCCGGGTAGTAAATGCTCACCTGTATAGTTCATGTTAAGTAGTCAATTTGCGTGAAAAGCCTTGCATTGCCCTCACAATTGTTGACGTTTACGATGCTTTAGTTTTGGGAAGAAGTTTGTTCCTGCAGGCTGTTTTTGGCAGCATTGGGATCATCCTTGTATTTTGACGGGCATCTCACTAATATCTTTTTACATTCAAAATGGTCACCGCTTATCGCCCCGCCAATAACTATTCGCTCGCTCTTCTCCATATCAGTCGGCTTACTATTGTGGTACACCACCCTAACCGCGTTGCCCAATGTATCTAAGGCAGTAAATGCCAGGTAATTGGGGTCTTTAATGGGGTCGTATTCCATTGGTTGGCTTTTATCCATCTTTACGCTCAGCGTTACAAATTTACCCGGCTTTTTTTTGGCCGAGGCGATGGTTTCGTAGGTAGACAGGTTACCCAATAGGCTTATAAGCACTGCAATACCCCCTGCAACAAGAACAAGCAAAATAATATGAGATTTCTTCATTATGCAGTATTTCTGCGGCGAAGGTAGGTTAAAAACAAGTAGGGAAATATGACTGTTGTAAGTTGTGATTGTTAAAATGAACGGTTTGAGTATTAAATTTACCTGAAAATACCCGCTCTAATGCAGCCCTTAAACTTTGCTGAATATTTTAAACGCTTAAGCAACAGCGAACTGCTGGAGATTTTGCAAGGGAATAGCAGCCATCAACAGGCAGCGATAGAAGCGGCTAAAAATGAACTGGCCGCGCGCCAGTTGTCCGAAACTGCATTATCGACCGCCCATGAAGTTGTTGCCGCGAAGAAATTAAACACAGAGAAGAGAAAACAGAGAAGCAGGGCAATAGACGAAAAACTGAGGAAAGCCGCCAGTACACTGGAAGATATTAACAAGCCTGCAGAAACTGCCGCCCGGGCGACGGGAAAAACAATAAATGGCATTATAGCGGGCTATACCATCATCATTTTAATACAGGTAATAGGCGGGTCACGGTGGATTTGGTTTAACATTAAGCACTTTTATCGCACTCCTTTTACAAACCTCGCTCAACTATTGCCATACATCGTAGCGGTTCCCATGTTAGTTTTGTTCATAAAAAGAAAAAAAACCGGTTGGTACTTATTTGCTTTTTACTGCATATACTACTCAATAAACGGCCTTGCAGGCCTGTACTATTTTATACGCGAGTCAATAATTATACACACCCCATTTTATACACCTGTTTTGCCCTCGCCAATAGCATTAATTATATTTACGGCTATTTACCCCTTTACTTTATATATGTTATGCAAACCCAATATCCTGGATGCCTTTAACCTTGAATGGGCGCGTGTAAAGGACGCACTTATAATGGCTTCCATTTTTATAACTATGCTTGTTATCGCCGTTGCTATATTTTAATTGCGGTAAAAAGATAAACTGGTTAGTTTTATACTGGTAAGTTACCAAACGCTTGCTTATGAACAGTATCATTTCTTACCCAACCTTATTTGTTGTGCTTATCAGTGCTGCTTTTTCGTGTAAAAAAGGGGCTGACACACCTGGCGATGGCGGGGGTAACAATACCGGCCCGCATGATGAAAAAATACTTAGCTACTCTATTGATGGTCACCCTGCCGATGTTACATTTGAAGATTCAGTTATACATGTGCGGTTCCCTGATACTTCAGTCAATGTAACCAGCCTAAGCGCAACCTTTACATTATCTGCCGGCTGCACCGCCACCGCTGTTGGCACAACGCAGGTAAGCGGGCAAACAAAAAATAATTACACCACTGATATTATCTACAACATACAATACGGCAATAATGCCACGGTTAAACGATGGGTAGTTACCGCTGCCAATAATGATTATACTTATGGCTGGGGACTTGGGCATATATTAACAAAAGCAGTAAGCAATAACCGCAGTTACGATTTTTATATGGGCCAGGCAGGCACCGGCCCTTACGCAACCATAAACTGCGGGCCAACCACTATAACAATGGCTATGAGGTGGGCTGATTCAACGTTTACCCAAACACCCGCAGATGCACGCACAGCAGAGCCCACGCAAACCGGGCTTTGGTATGAAACAAATATGGAAGATTACCTGCGTTTGTACAAGATACCCTATATACAGGTGCACCTGGCCGACAGTACCGCACCAGGGGCACAGGTACTGGAAAATGAGATTGATAAAGGCAGGGTTGTGGCAATAATAATAGATGCATCGCAAATACGCCGGGGCGATATAGCGAAAAGGGCAGACCGGTACTATGACAATATAACCGGGCACTGCATATTACTAAAAGGCTACCGCCGTGTTGACGGGCAGGATTTTTTTGAAGCGTACGACCCATGGAGCTATCCCGGCACCTACCAGGATGGCACACCCGATGGTAAAAACCGGTATTACCGTGCCGAAGATATTGTTACAGCCCTTAAATGGAACGGAAGCGTTTGCACATCAGTACAGCGTAAAAATTAGTGTTACTGGCATTAATGTTGAGGCGTTATCACAGGCATTCCTGCTTTTTGCAGCATGGCTAAATGTAATACCTATGGACGAAAAACGCCTTTTGCCATTTTATAACCGCTATAGCGCGGCGTGTGCATTAGCTTATATTATTCCCATATTTTTCTTTTTTCAGAATGAAAAATTTGCGCAGCTATGGCTTTTGTATGCGGGTAATTGCTGCTATGGTTTGCTGCTTTTAATTTCCGGCATATTTGTAAATAAAAAATTACACAGCGGTGCGAGCCTGCGTTCGCTTATAATACCCGGCTTAAAAGTTATAGCAAGCAGCATTGTTATTATTTGTATTGTACTGACTATACTAGGCTTAGTATTTAAAAATAAAGTAGTGCAAAATGCACCCACAAACTATAACGGGCTGTTTTTTGGTCTTGCAACCAATGCTATAATTGTAAATTTTCTATTGGGCTCGCTAACCGTTTTTCTTGGTGCGGTTACAATTAAAACCAACCAGCGTAATGAGAAGGGGGAAGAAATTACATAACCACTGTGTGTCGGAATGAGATAACTCTTTCGTGAATTGCCCCATAGGGGCAAAAGCTTTGTAGCAAAGCGATAGAAGAAAAGCTTTTTGCCACGCCGTAGGTATGGTACTTTATGGGTTACTCCTATGGGAGTAACGAAACCATGCAGTTATTAATTTGTTCCCTTATTCCAATTCAACGTGATTAACATTTTGTTCAAAAAAAACGCCGTTTATCATAACCCTGTCAACCAGGTTTGTTCCAAAAGCATAAGGCAGGTAGGCAAGAGAAGGGATTTTTTTGGTGAAGATTAAGTTTGCTTTTTTACCGATAGTTACGCTACCTAATTTATCACCAAGCTCCATTGCATAAGCGCCGTTTAATGTTGCCGCATTAATGGCCTCTTCCGGCAACATTTTCATTTGCGTGCAGGCCAATGAAACAACAAAATTCATATTGCCTGATGGTGATGAGCCGGGGTTGAAATCGCTAGCCAGCGCTACAGCGCAGCGCGCGTCAATTATCGCCCTTGCAGGCTGGTAAGCCATTCGCAAAAAGAACGCTGCTGAAGGCAACAACGTCGCTATCGTTTTTGAAGCAGCAAGCGCAGCAATATCTTCATTGGTCATTACTTCTAAATGGTCAACTGAAATCGCGTTTAGCTTAACCGCCGCATCAATACCACCAATACTGTTTAACTGGTTTACATGCAGCTTTGGTTTTAAACCATATTTAGCACCAGCTCTGCAAACAATTTCCATTTCTTCTACTGAAAAAAAGCCCTCTTCACAAAAGGCATCAATATAATCCGCCAGACCTTCATTTGCTATTGCAGGCAACATCTCTTCGGTTATTAGCTCAATATACCCTGTGTGATTTTGTTTGCATTCAACAGGGTAGGCATGTGCACCTAAAAAACTTGCCTTAATCGGTATTGACGCAGATTCTTTCAACCTTTTTATTACGCGCAGCATTTTCAATTCGCCTTCAACACTTAACCCATAGCCGCTTTTTATTTCAATTGCGCCCGTACCAAGCTGTATCAGTTGGTTAAGTCGTTCTGTGGCAAGCGCGAACAAGAGTTGCTCCGGCGTTTCGCGTAGTTTTTTTGCCGAGTTCAATATACCGCCGCCTTTGGCAGCAATATCTGCATAGCTAAGGCCTTTTATTTTATCAACAAACTCCTCCTCCCTGCTCGCAGCAAAAACAAGGTGCGTGTGGCTGTCGCACCAGCAGGGTAAAACCGTGGCACCGCCTGCGTCAATTATTTCAAGGTTGGCATTGGTAAATTGCGCAGCCTCATCCATACTGCCATAAGCAGCAATTTTATCATCATCAATTAAAAGAAATGCATTTTGAATAATGGGTGATTCAGCAAGCTCTGTACCTTTTAGTACATGTGTTTTCTCCCTTACATTTACTAATTGCGCGATATTGACGACAAGCTTTTGAGGCATGGGGCAAATGTAATAAAGTTACCATTGAAATCTAAAGGTTAAATAGGTTGATGGAACTTGTGTACTTTTGATTGCAAATTTTAAGAAGAGTGACACCCATTGAATTTTTTAGTGCTTATAAAAACGGGCAGCGGTATTTTAAAAACCTATATTTTGAAGATGTAGGTGGCTTCGCCGACAATGATTTTTCGAACATTATATTTGAAGACTGTTTTCTTTATGTTGATTTCGGAGGCAGTAATTTAACCAACGCTAAATTTATCGGTTGCAACATTAAAGAGATAAACCTTAGCGAATGCAATCTCACAAATGCTTATATGACGAGGTGCCTGGTTGAATCTGCATCGTTTAAAGACTCAATTGTAAATGGTTTTTCATTTATTGACAATTATGTTTATGGCCTAACCATCGGGCAAAAGCATTTTGACGGGATAATAATTAAAGATAAAACATAAATTGCATCTTGCTTTACGCTCCTAACACTTGTAACCGGCATCCAGCAACCCGTAACTTACTTATGTATCTCACTCGTAAAATGAAACTCAATATCCGGGTTATTCTGGCGTTCGGTATTTAAAAACCATTCGCTTTGGGCAAGGTATACCGGATGGCCATCTTTATCGGCAGCGCTGTTTTGCTGTTTAAACCGCAAAAAATCGTCAAGCTTAGCCTGGTTATTACTGGTAAGCCAGCAAGCCTTGTAATACGGCAGCGTTCTGAACTCGCAGGCAGCACTATATTCATGCAACAGGCGGTACTGTATAACCTCAAACTGCAAGTCGCCCACGCAGCCGATAATTTTTTTGTTGCCCCCAAACTGGGTAAACAATTGTGCCACACCCTCATCGGTCAACTGGCTTATGCCTTTTTCCAATTGTTTGGTTTTCATTGGGTCTTTGTTCACCAATTCCTTAAATATTTCCGGTGAAAAACTGGGTATGCCTGTAAAATAAAAATCCTCCCCTTCGGTAAGGGTATCACCTATTTTAAAATTACCGGTATCAAACAAGCCCACCACATCACCCGCGTAAGCATCTTCAATAACGTCTTTGCTGCGCGCCAAAAAGCTGTACGGGTTGCTAAAGCGCACATCTTTATCAAGCCGCACATGGTGGTAATACTTGTTGCGCTCAAACCTGCCGCTGCATACGCGTAAAAACGCAATACGGTCGCGGTGCTTGGGGTCAAGGTTAGCGTGAATTTTAAACACAAACCCGCTGAATTTATCCTCACCCACATCTACACTGCGCGCAGTTGTTTCGCGGCTACGCGGTACCGGGGCAATTTCAATAAATACATTCAGCAGTTCACGCACACCAAAATTATTAATAGCACTGCCAAAAAATACGGGTGCCACTTTACCAGCCAGGTAATCATCCACATTCAATTTACCATATACCCCATCAATCAATTCAACATCTTCTCTAAGCTGGCCGGCATCCTTTTCTCCAATTTTTGCGTCTAGGGTGTTATCAGCAAGGTTTTCAATCATTATAGTATCATCGTCGGCCTTTGTGTTGGCCGTAAACAACAGCAGGCTTTTATCATGCAGGTTATACACACCCTTAAAGTCTTTACCGCTGTTTATCGGCCAGGTCATCGGGTGCAGTTGTATTTTTAGTTCATTTTCAATTTCTTCCAGCAGGTCAAAGCGGTTACGGCCATCGCGGTCCATTTTGTTAATAAATACAATAACAGGTGTATCGCGCATGCGGCATACTTCCATCAGCCTGCGCGTTTGTTCTTCAACGCCGTTAACGCTGTCAATCACCAGCACAACGCTGTCAACAGCAGTAAGGGTACGGTAGGTATCTTCAGCAAAATCTTTGTGGCCCGGTGTATCCAGCAGGTTTATCAGCATATCCTCGTACTCAAATGTCATTACCGAGGTAGCTACAGATATGCCACGCTGGCGTTCTATCTCCATAAAATCACTGGTAGCGTGCTTTTTTATCTTGTTGCTTTTTACCGCCCCTGCTACCTGTATAGCACCGCCAAATAACAGGAATTTTTCCGTTAAAGTGGTTTTACCCGCATCCGGGTGCGATATAATTGCAAATGTTTTACGCCTGTTTATTTCCTTGCCGTATTTCATAAAGTGCGCAAAGGTACTACAAAGCAAATTATGGAGCGCAGATTGAAGGGTTTTTGAGGATTGACATATATTATTAGTTTAATTTTAGGAAATACCATTTTTTAAAATCTTGCTCTACGTTTAATATTATTATCATTATTCATCATCAATTCAGCCCGAAATGTCTAACCTGAAAAAGAGAATTATCTATCTTATTTGTTTTATCCTCATCATTCCCATTGGTTTAAGCACACGTAAGTACGGGGCGGGCATGCCTTATGTTATTAGTGCTTATGGCGGTGACACCTTATACGCCACCTGCTGGTTTTTCTTTTTGCGTTTGTTGCTGGTAAAACCACCCATTTGGCGCATTGCGGCTTACACGTTTATTGTATGTATCTGTATTGAAACGTTGCAGTTATACCAGGCCCCATGGATGGTAAGGCTAAGGCACACCCCGCCTTTTGGTTTAATATTAGGTTATGGTTTTTTATGGAGTGACTGGCTGTGCTATGCCGTTGGCACCTTATTAGGCTGGTTGATTAGCATTTTGATTGAGAAGAAAAATACAGGGTTGAAATGACAATGCAGTTCCTACTTAACGCGGCCCATTCCCATGCATCATAAATGCCTTCTCCTTAATAATATAACAATAGTATATCAACCACGGCAACCTTGCAGTCGTGTCATCACAATTCTTCTTAACTTAGCCCTTCTTAAGCCCGGTAACCAAAGCCTATTGCATGCTTAAAGTATTTTCTTATCAAATAGCCGACAGCATAGATATTAAACAATTTAAAACCGCATTTACAGCAGAAATATACCACGCTGATGCGGATGAATTGTTTTATAGAATAGATGCCCAAAAATTTATTTACGTGTTTAAATATGGCATTGTTTGCCTTTTAAACCATAACGAAGTTGAAACCACCGCCTTTATACAGGTTATTGCGCCTTACTGCAGGAACATGCTTAACGAGCGCCTGAGCGATGAGTTTGAGATTGAGACAGACTCTAACAAAATAAATTTTGGCTACAATAAGGTATCTGTTACGCATGCAGACGCAGATGAATTCAGGATAATTATGCTTAATGTGTCGCAATCTGTTGCGCTTGACCATTATACACAGCAAACAAACGCATTACTTGAAGAAACCAATTATCACACCCTGATACTGGAAAAAAAGGGCAAGCTTGATATTGCAGGCATTGACTTAAAAAAGTATATCGGGCGCACGTTAAACCTGAAAAACAGGATCGCTGAAAACCTGTACATATTTGATTCGCCTGAAGAAACATGGGAAGATGAAAACCTGAATAAGCTGGATATCGGCCTTAAAAAAACATTTGACCTGCAGGCACGCTTTAGAACAATACAGGAGGGCCTGGGTATTGTAAAAGAAAACCTTGAGTTGTTTAAAGACCTGCTGCAATACCGCAATAGTGTTGTGCTGGAGTGGATAATTATTATTTTAATTTTTGTAGAAGTAATAAATTTATTTGTTGAAAAGATATTACATAAGTAACACAACGGGTAATGGATAAAGTAAACATCAACGAAAAACTTTCCCTGTTCTCCGATCACTGGAGCCCAAAAGTTGCAGGCGAGTTAAACGGACAGCAGGTTAAGCTTGTAAAATTTAAAGGCGAGTTTATTTGGCATAGGCATGATAATGAAGATGAAATGTTTTATGTGTTAAAAGGCAATTTTACTATGGAGCTGAGGGATAAGGTGATAAACATAAAGAAGAACGAATTTATCATCATACCGCGTGGTGTTGAACACAGGCCCATTGCAAACGAAGAAGTTAGTATAATGCTTTTTGAACCTGCCTCAACATTAAACACGGGCAATGTACTAAATGATTTGACGAAAGAATTATTGCAAACAATATAAAACCCTGACAGCAATCCCTATGTTTGGCCTCTTTTCAAAAAAACAACCCCAATGCCCTGTAGATGAAGCCACGCGCGTGTGGATGGAATACGCATTTATGTGGCTTGCCGGAGAATTTGAAGAAAAACACATAAAAGATAAAGTCATTATCTTACCAAATACAGATTTTTTTCCGTTTGCTTATGACGGCTCTTCAGAATCACTCTTTAAAACTGCTGAAATAGTTGCAGAAC
>Ga0206806_1003_pt1 | contig 95255 bp, 86 predicted proteins | sample Alteio_BWOrgCont_60_FD_152911 | JGI IMG/M metagenome (GOLD analysis project Ga0206806, IMG submission 152911) | Enriched cells from forest soil in Barre Woods Harvard Forest LTER site, Petersham, Massachusetts, United States -... | ecosystem: Environmental > Terrestrial > Soil > Temperate forest >... | reverse complement strand
AATTACTGCTGCTCATCAACCCAATAGTCATGATGTATCTATCGAATCAACAGATCAGGACTTTGAATTGGGCATTGATAACACACATGAAATTAGCCCAAGAAAAAATAAATTAATAAAACAAGCAAGCTTTGAGCGGCTTTAACAAGCTCAATGGATTGTTCTATATTTATTTTTCACATACTTACACTCATGTTCTAACATTTCTTTAACTAATTGAGTGAACGTAGTCTTTGCTTGCCAACCCAATACAGTACGTGCTTTTGAAGAATCTCCGATAAGCAAATCTACTTCTGCTAGTCTAAAATAACGTGCATCAATAAACACTAATGTTCTTCCTGTTGCTTGATCATAGCCAACCTCATCTAATCCTTGTCCTTTCCATGCTATGTTCACACCAATTTCTGCAAAAGCAAGCTCAACAAATTCTCTTACTGAATGATTTTCACCTGAAGCAATCACAAAATCATCCGGTTGCTCTTGTTGCAATATCAACCACATAGCTTCAACATAATCACGTGCATGTCCCCAATCACGCAGCGCTTCCAAATTGCCCAAATAAAGAGCATCTTGCAAACCAAATGCTATCCGTGCAACCGCACGCGCAATTTTACGGGTGACAAACGTTTCTCCTCGAATGGGTGATTCATGATTAAAAAGAATTCCTGAACACGCAAATATTCCATATGACTCACGATAATTTTTAGTGATCCAATGTCCATACAGTTTTGCAACACCATACGGAGAACGAGGATAGAAAGGAGTTGTCTCTTTTTGTGGTATCTCTTGCACCAACCCAAACATTTCGCTCGTTGATGCCTGATAAAATTTTATTTTTTTTGTACCACCTACAATACGTATCGCTTCAAGAATACGTAATGGCCCAAGTGCATCGACATCTGCTGTGTATAATGGCATTTCAAAAGAAACCTGCACATGACTTTGTGCAGATAAATTATAAATTTCATCAGGTTTAATTTCCTGAACAAGACGAATAATGTTCGTGCTATCAGTTACATCACCATAATGAAGAAAAAATCGCCCATGATACTGGGCATCATCATATAAATGATCAATCCGTTGGGTATTATTAATCAGAGAAGTTCTTCGCTTAACGCCATGAACAACATAACCCTTATCAAGTAAAAATTCAGACAAGTATGTTCCATCCTGACCGGTAACACCAAAAATAAGAGCAACTTTTGGTGATGAATACAGAAAACAAGAAAAAACCAACAATTGTACACATATACGTACTTTCATACATCCCCCCCCTTTTACGACACAATACAAATATTTAAAAAATACTGTTCTCCTTACACCAAGAAACTGTTTCCGTTAGTCCATCATACAAAGATATGCGTGGTAACCAACCCATTGCCTTCAACTTAGAAACATCAAGTAATTTACGTGGAGTTCCATCAGGCTTAGAACTATTCCAAACAATTTCACCTTGATAACCAACAATATTTTTAATCAATGTCACAAGTTCAGCAATAGGAAGGTCTTCTCCTGAACCAATATTAACAATTTCGTTCCCATTATAGCTGTTCATCAATAATAAAACTGCTTGTGCAAGATCATCAACATGTAAAAACTCACGTCGTGGCTTTCCTGTTCCCCAGACCTCACACTGTGCATCATTATTTTTGTGAGCAGTATAAATTTTTCGTATCAAAGCAGGAATCACATGAGATGAAACAAGATCAAAGTTATCATTGGGACCATATAAATTAGTTGGCATTACCGCAATAAACTGTGTTCCATACTGCTTATTGTAATATTCGCACATTTTTAAACCTGCAATTTTAGCAATTGCATATGCTTCATTTGTTTTTTCAAGAGATGAAGTTAATAAATATTCCTCTTTAATTGGCTGAGGACAATCACGCGGATAAATACATGAAGATCCTAAAAAAAGTAATTTTTTAACGTTGTGCATATATGCCGCATGGATAACATTAGATTGAATAGTTAAGTTGTCATACATAAATTGAGCAGGATATGTATTATTTGCATGAATACCGCCAACTTTTGCTGCAGCCAAAAAAACATACTCTGGTTGCTCTTGCGCAAAAAAATCATTCACTGCCTGCTGATTGCGTAAATCAAGCTCAGCTGAGCTACGAACAATAATATTTGTATATCCTACATCGAAAAGAGCTCGCACAATTGCTGAACCAACCAAACCTCTATGACCTGCAACATAAATTTTTGCATTTTTATCCATAGAAAAAATAGTTGGCACTAAAAAAAAAGTTGCACAAAAACTCAATGTGAAAAAAATTCTATGTTCCATCATAAAAAAGCCTTTTTTTTATAATTATTGCATGCGCCCACCCTAGGTTGACTATATTCATTTATAACAATAAGACCAAAAACAAAGCAATATAATCACCTTTGAAAGGAACAGATGAACTTATTAAAAATTCAGTTATTATTTTTCTCTGCAGTCAATCTCTTATATATAAATCTTAACTTAGCAACCAATACCTATCCGGAAAAACCAATTGTAATTGTTATCCCTTCTTATAACAATCAAAAATGGTATGCCAAAAATTTACAGTCAGTACTTTCTCAGAACTATTCCAATTTTCGTGTGATCTATACTGATGATTGCTCTCCTGATGGAACAGGAAACCTTGTTGAAGCATATCTCATGAATAATGATCCCGATCATAAAATACAACTCATTAAAAACAGTAATCGACGGGGCGCACTCCATAATCTTTATACCATGATTCACATGTGTACAGATGATGCAATTGTAGCTACTTTAGACGGAGATGATTGGTTTCCTGATAATGAAGTGCTTAATCGTCTCAATGAAGTCTATTCAGCAGATGAAGTTTGGCTTACGTACGGACAATTTGAACTTCATCCATCGAAAATACGTGGTTGGGCATCACCCATGCCTGATTATATTGTTGAAAACAATACGTTTAGAGACTTTCAACATTTACCAACGCATTTACGAACATTTTATGCGTGGCTATTTAAGAAAGTAAAATTACAAGATTTATTATATTTAGGTAAATTTTATTCTATGACATGGGATATGGCAATGATGTTTCCGATGATAGAAATGGCAGGAGAACGCCATCAATTTATCCCTAACATCATGTATATTTATAATGATGAAAATTCTATCAGTGACCACCATGTCAGCAGACAACTACAAGCATATTTAGCTCAACTCATTAAGAAAAAAAAGCGATATAAAAGACTTGATGAAAAACCAATGCAACAGATCCTTAATTCCAAGCTGGTAGATACTATTATTTTTGCGCAAACTCCGAGCAAATTAACCCAAATTATAGAATCATTTGATGCTTATGTTACTGAAATTGAGCGCATATTCGTTATGTATAAACCAACATCATCTGCAGAAACAGATGCTTATGCCACTCTCCAAAACCGATATCCATATATAGAATTTTGTCTTATCAGTGATCACCGAAGTAATTTTATTGAAGCACTTTTTAACCTGTATCAAAAATCATCCAATGATTACATTCTTTTTGTAAAAGGTGATGCATGTTTTCAGCAGCCTGTATCATTGCATGAATGCATCAAAGCTTTAGAAGAAACGCAATCCTATGCATTTTATTTTAAACTCAATGCTCATGACGGTATACAAATATATTCTTCTTTACCACTTGTCGAATGTCGTAACGATATTTTTGCATGGAATTTTGCCTTTACTCCTGATAAATGGTCCTCTGCCAACTCCATTGATTTTGTCTTACATAAAAAAACAGAATCTCTGACACAAGTCTTGCAAAGTCATTATGATCTTACTCCCAATGGGTTAGAAGCGGTATGGGCAAATGAAGGAGATCTTGACCGTCTTGGACTTTGTTTTAAAGAAAATCATACAGCTCTCTGTTCATAAACAAGGATTTTTATGAAAAAACAGATATTATATGTATTTTTATTCATACAACACTTTTTCATACAAACACACAACTCAGCTGACCTCATTATTTTTTCTTTTGATAGACCTTTGCAGCTCTATGCATTGCTTGAGTCATTACAGATGCACGTAACTGATATTAATTCCACAACAGTCATTTACCGTACAAGCAATGAACGCTATGACACGGCATTCAACCAAGTAGCCTCACAATTTCCCAATACACAATTTCTACACCAACAAACTATTGCTGATTTTAAAACATTAACCATACAAGCGCTTGAAAATTCATTATCAAAGTATGTGTTATTCGCCGTTGATGACAATATTGTTAAAGATAAAGTCTCACTTAACGAATGCATCCAACATTTAGAACAAACGAATGCATATGGTTTTTATTTAAAACTTGGTACTCATCTTGATTATTGCTATACCGAAAATGCATCGCAAAAAGTTCCACCATTCATCAATATCAGTGACACTATTTTTGCATGGGAGTTTGAAAAAGGAGAAAAAGATTGGCATTATCCAAACACCATTGATATGACACTCTACCGAAAAAAAGATTTCATCGCTCTTTTTAAATCTTTGGATTATACAAATCCTAATCTTTTAGAAGGCAAATGGGCTGCTTGGTGGGTACAACATAAAGCACCAAGTCCTTTTGGGCTCTTTTATGAAAATTCAAAAATACTCAACATACCTCTTAATAAAGTACAAACAATAGACATTTTAAACCGTGATATGAATCTTTATACTCCTGCAGAACTTTTAGAAAAATTTGAAGCTGGCTATAAAATAGATATTGCACCACTTTATCAGATAAAAAATAAAGCTGTGCACACCGAATATGAACCAACGTTTATATCTCGCTATTCACACGATAAAAAACAATTGAATATTGGTTTATCCATTGTTGCTACAGGAAAATATATTGCATTTGTTAAACAACTTCTTGATTCTGCACAACAATACTTCTGCCCTGAACATATAAGAACCTATTTTATTTTTACCGATGGAACTGAAGAAAACCTTAAAGATCTTTTGCAAAGCCCTTATAAAGACAATATTATTATTACTTATCAAAAACGACTTGGTTGGCCATATGATACATTAATGCGTTTTGCAATATATAACAATCACAAAGATCTCTTTGCTCAAACCGATTATATGTTTGCTACTGATGCAGATATGCTTTTTGTTGATACCGAAGGTGATGAAATTTTAGGCAATATCGTTGCAACAAACCATCCTGGTTTTGAAAAAAATATGCCTTTATGGGGCAATGAACCTCCCTATGATCGCAATCCTCAATCAACTGCCTATATTCCCTACGATCAAGGTACATATTATTTTGCAGGAGGTTTTTATGGAGGAAGCACACAAGAATTTATAAAAATGGCGAATACTATTACACGCAACATTCATACTGATTTAGAACAACATAACTACATTGCATTATGGCACGATGAAAGCCATTTAAATCGCTATTTTATCGATAATCCACCGAGTATTATACTTGATCGGTCATATTGCTACCCAGAAAATGGAGAACAAAAAGGATATCCTGCATGCTCTCCTAAATTATTAGCTCTTGATAAAAACCATGCTGAAATAAGAGAATAAAAGGAGGTTGCCATGAAATATTTTTTACATACGCGCATCATCATATGTATATTTCTCTTTTCATTACAAAACAATACAGTTTTAAAAGCTGATTTTTTGCCTGAGTATCTTACCCAATATTACCAAAATCTTCCAGTGCTTGTGACAGGAGGTTGTGGTTTTATCGGGTCTCACCTTGTTGAACATCTTGTTGCTCTTGGTGCAAAAGTATCAATACTTGATGATTTAAGCACCGGCACTGAAGAAAATATTGCTACAGTGAAAGACAAAGTTAATCTCATTCGTGGCAGCATCACTGATGTAGAAACGTGCTTACAAGCAACACAGAACAAAAAAATTATTTTCCATCTTGCTGCATTTGTCTCAGTACCTGGATCCATGGAAAATCCACAGATATGTCATGAAATCAATGTCACTGGGACAGCAAATTTGCTTGAAGCTGCACGTATCAATGGAGTTAAACGTTTTGTTCTTTCTTCAACATGTGCTACGTATGGAGAAAACAACGCACGATGCTCTGAGAGCACACAACCAAACCCAACATCTCCTTATGGTTTTTCAAAACTCATCGATGAAATATATTGCAAAGAATATGCTCAAGCTTTTGATATGGAAACAGTAATAATGCGTTATTTTAATGTGTATGGTCCTCGTCAAAATCCACAAGCAAGTTATGCCGGTGTTATTGCAAAATTTATGCATAACATGGAACATAACCTCCCTCTCACTATTTTTGGCGACGGTACACAAACACGTGATTATGTACCGGTAGAAAAAGTAGTTGAAGCAAATTTACTTCTTGGTATGTGCGAAAAAAAATATATACAAGCTGAGCTCTTTAATATTGCAACAGGAAAAAGCAGTAACCTTTTTGATATCATCAATGTACTGAAACAAAAATACCCTACATATAATAATGAAACGGTCTTTATGCCTCCACGCCCAGGAGATGTGCTGCATGTTGCTGCTGATTGTTCAAAATATGATAATTTACACAACCACATAATTAATCATCAACCGTAACGAAAGAATGCTATGTATAAAACTACGCTATTCATTGCTTTTTTACATCTATCTACTTTATGTGGCACCACATACAACAATCAATTAATGCCTGATGCATGGTATCTGCAACTTTACCAGCTCATGAAAGATACTCATGAACTTTTTACACTCAACAAACTTGAATATTGGATCCAAGGAGGTACACTTCTGGGCGCCGTACGCCACAAAGGCATTATTCCTTGGGATGATGATATCGATCTCAACATTAAATTAACTGATAAAGAACTATTTATATCGTTAATTCCCGAGTTTAAACAACTTGGATACGAAGTAGAATCAGTATGGTTTGGTTATAAAATAATAGCATCACATGTATTCACCTTTGGTGAAAAAAAAGGTGCTCCCTGTATTGATCTTTTTTTTACCATAGAAAAAGATAATAAAATTTATTATGAAAATCATTGGATGCAGCGAGATGACGAACCAATATATATAACAAGAAAAGAACTGTATCCTCTGAGGGTTTATACTTTTGGGGACATAATAGTATTAGGACCAAACAATCCAATTTCTTATCTTAATGCATCATTTTTATCAGACTGGTCACATTACGGCAAAATATGGAATCATTTCTTTAATACATATGAAGAACGAGAACTTACTGAAAATGATATGGTTGCCGCACAACCAACTGGCCCATTACTCAATCGAGTAATCGAAAAACCAGCAGATTCTGTTCGCATCTATGCAAGTATGGTGGCGGATCTATTCCATTATGGCCATGTAGCTTTTCTTAAACAAGCACGTGCTTTGGGAACTCATCTTATCGTTGGATTAATATCAGACGATGTTGCTACAGCATATAAAAGAAAACCTATTTTATCACAAGAAGAACGTGCAAAAGTAATGGCTGGATGCAAATATGTTAATGAAATTGTTCTTAACGCACCTCTTGCACCAACTAGAGAATTTCTCGAATTACATAATATTGATTTTGTTATTCATGGTGATGATTTTACTGAAGAAAAATTATACACCTATTTTGCTGACCCAATGGCTCTTGATATGATGAGGATAACTTCATATACCCAAGGAATTTCAACTTCAGATATTATTGAACGCATAAAAAAATCTATAAAAAAGCCTCATCCTTTACAGAATGAAGCTTTCTTTTACTAACTATTACTCAAATATATATACCAAAATTACCAGAAGAACCATGAAGATTCATCACTTGATGTATATATAAATGAAGCTGCTGCTAAATGAATATTTGCTGGATATTCTACACCACTGGTAGGAGCAACTCGTGTCAGTGATAAGAATGCAAAATTATGAGCATCAATGCCTGAATGTTCAAGCGGAATTGTTACAACAACATGTTCAACATTATGTGAACCACTTGGCTCAGTAACAGCAAAATCATTTGAAACATTTGTACTGGTAAACACTGGTACTGCATCAAAAATGTCAAATTCACTGTGGTTTTTCATATATTTTGCATTAACCTGAATAGCCGCATTACCATATCCAAATTGCTTAGTAACTAAGAAATGTAATTCTAAGCTTGTCGGTTTTTTATGTGAAAAATCTCCTGGCACCGCAAATTGTATATTAATAGGAGATTGTACAAAACTACTTGCTGACATTGCCCATGCATTAATAACAGGAGCAGCAACACCTGTTCCAAAAACAACATTCGGTACGGCAGACACCGAATTTGTCATCATGTTTGCATTGAAATTAACAGATGGATCATTTAAATCATTAGAATTAGAACTATTCATCATAAACAACCAGCGCTCAAGAGATGGTGGAAAATTCATATCCATATTTCCACACAACTCCATACTTTTTGCTGCTGTAAGTTCACTACTTAAACAGATCATATCAAGATCTCTTAATGAACCATGAAGAGAACGAGCAACTAATGACATTGGCCATGATGTACGTTGAGATTCAGCTCCACTCATAGAAAGAAGCACAAAAGTATTGTCTAAACTCTGTAAATAACGTTTCAAATACTTTTTAACCGCATTGTTTTCTTGTTGATCCTTTTCATTTTTATTGCTTCTTAAAACATCAAGTGCTTCTTCTACTGCTTTACGCACCATATCATCTGATGCAAGCACTCTGTTTTCTCTAATCATCGCATACAGTTCTTCGATATTACGGTTTCTATTGTTGTTGCCAAGATTATGCACCATAGAAACGCATTCTCTTAATGCTTGTGGAATATAAGCTACAGCTCCGTATGCGCTTATAGGAACACATAGGAAAATAAGTATTTTTTTGTACATCATCGACCCTCCTGTAAAAAAATTAATTAATTATAAAAGAGAACTTAGCACATAAAAAAACTATTTATCAACAATTTGGCTATTATCTACCAAAAATCCGCCAATCTGTGCTTCCCATAACTGTTTATAAAGACCATTTTTTTCAAGCAGCTGTTCATGAGAGCCATCTTCTACAATACTACCCTTGTCAAAAACTAAAATACGATCCATGTATAATAATGTGGAAAGGCGATGTGCAATAACTAATGTTGTTTTATTATGCATCAAATCCCACAAACTATCTTGAATCTCTGTTTCTGTCACTGAATCAAGCTGACTTGTTGCTTCATCCAGAATTAAAATAGGAGCATTTTTTAAGATAGCGCGCGCAATAGCAATACGTTGCCGTTGACCGCCTGATAAACGAACACCACGCTCACCAACTTGTGTATCATATCCCTGTGATAATGTCACAATAAATTCATGCGCATACGCACGTTTTGCTGCTGCAATAACCTCTTGCTGTGTTGCATCTCTCTGACCGTACAAAATATTTTCATAAATAGATCGGTGAAACAATGATGGATCTTGAGGAATAATTGCAATCGCTTCATGAAGACTATCTTGCGTTACATTACGAATATCTTGTCCGTCAATAGTGATGTTCCCTTCAGTCACATCAAACAAACGTAAGATTAAATTGATGAATGTTGTTTTGCCACTTCCTGAATAGCCAACCAACCCAACTTTTTGACCAGGTTTAATAACAACTGATTCATGTTCAAATAATGATTCTGCATCATGATAATGAAATTGCACATTCTCAAATACAATCTCACCTTGCGTTACAACCAGTTTTTGAGCACTCGATTTGTCTTTAATATCAATTGGTGTTTGAATAATGGCAAGGCCTTGTACCACATCTCCAAGTTTTTCCCAAAACTCACGCATATCTTTTGCAATATTCCAAATATTATCAACAATATGCAGATTAAGCGTCAAAATTAATATAAAATCACCAGATGTCATTGTTCCATTCATCAAACCATTATAGAGCCACCAAAAACAGATCATTTGGAATATCAAATACGATGTGCCTTGCAACGCATGTAATTTAAAAAAAAACCAATCACGCGCTTGATCTTTTTCTACAGAATATTCAGCTACAACATTTAAACGTTCATTTTCAAATCTTTTTCCTGCAAATAACCGAATACTCATCATATTGGTTAAAACATCCACAATTGAACCTGACCAAATAGCACGAGCATCAGAAACTTCATATGCTAAATACTGGTTGCGGAATGCTAAAACTACTGAAAAAAACAAAAATAGAAAAACCCATATGCCAAGCGCTATGGTAAATTTAATATCAACCCTGGAAACATTATACAACGCAAATAATAACATCAATGAACATGCCAACAATCGATCAATCACAATTCGTAAAATATCAGGAATACCTTTTGATATATCAACAATACGATTTGTTAAACTCCCTGCAAATTGATGCTGATAAAAACTATGCGCATGATCCATCATCGAATCCATCAACACCAAAGATGTATACCGTTTCAATGGTGGACGCAATTTAAGCGTAAGCCAATCGTATAAACGGAAAATAAAGATATAAATATATTCAGAGATAAGATATACAACTAACAATGTTCCCAAATTACTGACGAGATCAGTTTCGCATGCATTTCCGACAGCATTTAAAATAAGTTTCAGAAGATATGGCTGCACATTAACTACTAATGCCCACATCAAAGAGACAAAAACCATTCCAGCGATATACACTCTGAATGGCCTTGTCACCTGTTTTGTAAATGCCCATGTGCCTTGATATTGCATAATCTTTCCCTGTTGCTTTTTGATACAATTAGTTAATATATTACTTATTTATCTGCATTTTATCTACACTTTATCCGCATAATATATATATTACATAGAATGCTCTTAAAAAAAACATAAATCAATAGTCTTTCATTATAACGATTACATAGGTATTTTGCATCATAAATATTGTGATACTACAAAATGACAAATAGACGCATTATAATAAAAAATAAAAAACTAAAAATAGGATACTCTTATGAAAAAAATATACTACACACTTCTTTTGACGAGCATATTTTACACCATAATATTGCCAATCCAAACAAAACTAACCCCACAAAATACCGAAATTAATTTTGATATTGATGAAGTTCTCATCGAGAAAAAAAAATATATTCTTTATCCCAAAATAGTCCTTACTGGCATATGGCAACATCCACTTAACGCACTAACCTACATCAACGCTCTTATAAATTTAAAAAGTGCTTACACCAAAGATGAGCATGGCAATGAACGTATGTATGATCAGAATGGCAACAAAATTAATAGTCTTACCTTTCAATTCCTTTACCATGGAATACTTGATCCACGATTAACTCCCTATATTGCCAATATTGTCAAAAATACTGAAAACTCAAGTTGGTATATTTCTGGAACAATTAAAATATGCAAATACCTCAAGTATAACAAGGGATATACTATTAATTTTGCAACCAACAAAGATCATGTATCATATGAACTCACCGCGCAAAATTTTGGTAAGGAATTCACCAATATTCCCACAAGAGTGTTCGTTGCGCATCCAGGTAATAGTCAAACATTTCTTAATCAAATAAAAGAATTCGCAGACAGACCAACAACTCCAATAGATTATACAGAGTTCGCGCATCAAGCTCTTGAGGCAAAGCCGACCAACAAAATTTTCCACGCACCAAGCTCAAAACCTAACATAGCCTATTTCCAATACATGGAAAAAATAATTAATGATAATAAAAATCTCATCTTTATTGATGATCAAAAAGCTAATGTTGAGGGATTTAATACATTACAAAAAAATACAACAGCACTTCGTTATGGCATACATTTTACAAATCCTATTCAATTAGCTGACGATCTTATTAAACTTGGTATCTTATCTCCGACTGAAGATAGAAAATTATTAGATGATATTGGATATCCACGCATAATGAGAATATATAAATATCCGCAAGTAACTGCATAAAAAAAGGGATGCGGTAAGCATCCCTTTTTTATTTTCCTTCGACAAGCTCAGGATGAACGGGGTAGTTACTTATAAAAACCAGAACCTACCACGTATGTCTTGCCATTCTTTTCAATACGCTCAGCATAATCTACGCGTGTTTTTTTGTTAAATTTATAAATATAATGATCCGGCCCATGCGAAGATCCATCGATTATATTTTTAATAAATGGTTTACCTTCATCATCTTTCCAATCAATCATATTTTGCCAGATCAGTTCATAATTATCACCTGCTGCATAGCAATAGCCATCAAGATCAAGCACAAAAACATACAAATCACCGCGAATAAATTCACCATTGCGTGTAATCAATTTTTCAAAGACAACATCTTCTGGCTGAGATTGTAAATCACCGAGGGCACTTTTAACAAGCAATGCCATGGTTTCTGGTTTGCTGACAGGGAACATTCCTGCACCGATAATATAATTATCAACACCCATTTCCACTTTTTCTACATATACCGCTTCAAAAGAGTTTTTTGTTTTAAAATCAACCCAACCACCACCAGCGTTTGCTTGATTAATCATTTCACGCACAACATAACGGCCATCTTGATCTTTTTCATCAAACATATTGTGACCAACTAACGCGACGTTATTTCCATTGGCAATACAATTGCCTTTCATATCGTATACAACTAAAACAAGATCTCCCACGTAATACGCATCACTCATGAACTCTTTTGCAGCCACAGAAACACCGCTACTTTTCATCAACTGATATCCACGGCGAACTAATTCAACGGTTTTGTCACGATTAATTTCTGGATAATATCCGCATGCAATAAAATAATATTTACCATCTCTATCTTTTACTTTTTCTGCATACGCATATTTTAATGCATTTTTTGAATTGTATTCAATCCAAATACCTTCATTTTCATTTTTTTGCTTAAGCATATCAATGATTTCTTTATTAACCATTTTACCCTTAGCATCTTTACGTTCTAATGCATTGGTACCAATCAGACCAGGTTCTTCACCCTGTGCGCGAATAATGCCATCAAAATCAAGCGCATACAAATATAAATCGCCAAACACAAATCGTTCACTGCGTGTATAGCCCATCGCACCAAATGTATCCCCAACAGGATAACCAGATTTAACATCTTGATTGAATAAACCAACTGCACCTTTAACTAAACCAATCACCGCGTATTTTTTTGAATGGGGATAAAATCCACAACCAAGAATATAATCTTTATCTTCAATCTTAATTTTCTTCACAAAAGAAACTTTTGCTGCACCTGTCCATTCATATGTTAACCATGCACCTGCAGGAGTTGCTACTTTAATCATTGATTGAACTGCAAGAGCACCAAAACTATCACGATATTCCCACATGTTTTTCCAGATCAAATCTTCACGATCTCCATGGGCATAAATCATTCCTTTGGTGTCTAATAAGAAAAGATATAACTCACCTTCTATGAATGTTTTTGTGTGAGTTAATGCATTACAAATCACTGGCATAGAATTTTTTGCACAAAATTCAACACCGCGTTCAACTAAACGCTGAACATCTTTTTGTTTTTTCTGAACATCAAATTCATCGACTGCAACTTCTTTAGGTTCTTCTTCATCTTCATCAACAGGTTGCACAGCAACATTATTTTCTTCTATTTCTTCTGCTATTTTTGCTTTTGATGAATGCCTCACGGGCTTCACTTTATCTGAAGCTGCATATAATTTTTTATCTATCACGATAAAGCATGTTGCCAAAAACAACATGCCTAAACATAATCCTATCGCACGTTTATTCATATCATGCACTCCCTTACTACTCTTTTTATTTTTAATATATTTACTGATCGCGACGTTGGCCCATAAAACGCAAAAGGAAAAGAAACAGATTAACAAAATCAAGATACAACGTTAGCGCACCTATCAATGTCATTTTAGCTGCAAGCTCATGATCACCAAGCACAGGTCGCGCTATTTGTTTAATTTTCTGTGTATCGTATGCGGTTAAAAGAGTAAATACAACAACACCAATACCAGATAAAATATAATCAAAATGTTCGCTTTTTAAAAACATATTCACAAACATACCAATAATCAAACCGAATAATACCATCATGCTCATGCTACCAACTGATGTTAAATCAGCCTTGGTCATATACCCATACAATGACATTGCTCCAAACATGAGTGCTGTTGTTAGAAATGTAGAAAGAATAGAAACTTCAGTGTACACAAAAAAAATTGATGAGAGCGTTACACCAAGCGATGCCGCATACACCAAAAATAAAGCTAATGCTGTTACAAATGACATTCGATTAAGTAAAGTTTGTATTGCTATCACAAGCGCTACTTGAAAAATCATCAATCCAATAATAATTGCTGAATGCGTATAAATATACATAAAAATTGATGGAACACTCGCAACGTAATACGCTGTTCCTGCCGTCAATGCAAGCGCACAACTCATCCAACCATAAACACCTGACATAAAAGATGAAACTTTTTGATCAAGTTCATAACCATTCGAAACCATAAACATCCCTTCAGTTTTTTAAATAACAGATTGCCTAATACTTTACGCAATATATAACTCATTATACAAGGATTTTAACAAGACGTACAAGACGCTTGCCTTATAAAAAGTAAGTATGATACAAATAAAAAAAGTAAATGTATAAAAGTAAAAGGAATGGTTATGATATACCTATTACTCATCATCAGTTTATTACTTGCTAACAACGGAATAGAAGGGACTTCCTTTGGTTCTAGTGCTAAAGATATTAAACAACCAGTCAATTTTTCAGGAAAAATCAGCACTCATCAAGGTCAACAATATATTGTTGATAATATTTCTATCGATAACAAATACAAAAATATTATCATGTACGCAAAACCCACAGAACATGAAAACGCTATCTTGAACCAAGATAGCCAACATTTTGAAATAAAACTTGCTGAAAACCCTACGACTGATTTTGTTAAAGATGCCTATAATCTTGATCAAATCAAAGAAATACAAGTCCCTTCCTCAAACACTCTGTGGTATTATCAAAAAAAACCAAATCAACAAAGAATGGAATATATTGAGGTTGTGGTCATCACAAAAAGCAACACCAAAAGTTATCATCTTTTAGAACACAGAGCTCAAATTTATTGTGATGAAATTGATGCTACAGGTTCTCAAGAAAAAATAATACCTTTGGCTGCATTACAAACATTAACGATTGAAGGTTATACGTACCGCGACACAAGTAAAACTAAAAAAGAATGTGCTCCGTGTGTAGACAAAAAATAAATTTTATTTTTTGTCGTTGAGAATATCGTTACGAACTTTAGATATTTCATCAAGTCCATTCTGAATTTCTTGAACAACTTTTTTTGTTTGCGGATTCCCTGTAAGGATTATTTTCATTTCTTCAGAAGTTAAAACTATTGTGTGTTGCGATGCTACATTTACGCCAGTTGCGTATAATCTTTGTTCATATTTTGATCCAAATTGAGGGTCCGTAAAAAGTTTTGATGACAAACCTTTTTCTTCATAACAGTTAAGATCTGATTTGCAATCTTGTAAAGTCCACAAACAATTCTTCATCACAAAGCTCTTATCTGTGTCTACGTGATATACAAGAGCTGACAACACATCTTTATTGAATAACTCTTTTTTGTCTTTCATCTCTTTTGATAAATCTTGATCTATTTTATTTTTAGCTTCTTTGTGTTGCGCATATGCCTGATACTTACGCCCTATTTCAGAATTAACACTCGGCTCAGTAGCCCAATATCCAGGATTGCCATCGTACTGTTGTTTTCTACTTTCTTTTTCTTCATCATCATTTGTTTGTTTATTTTTTTGATCTGCAGCATCAAGAGCTTTTTCATCTCCTGCTAAAGCAGCAACTAATGCTTCTTTGTATGCTTTACGCTGTTGCTCAGTATACTTTGTGTAATCTTTCTCATTATTTGTTTGAGCTTCATCAGTATCAGCCTGAATAATCACGAAATTCATTGCTAAAGCCAGTAATAATAATTTTTTTTGCATGATGTTCCTTCTCTCTTGTTATCACAACAATTACACGTTATTATATTTTTAATAATACATTTATCATATATAAGGATCAGAAAAATGGCTATCACAATTACCCCAGAAAACCATGAAACAGAAATCAAAAAATCAAATAAACCAGTCATATTAGATATCTATGCAACCTGGTGCGGACCGTGCCAACAAATGAATCCAATCTTAGAGGAACTTGAAAAAGAACTCGGTAGTAGCTACAAATTTGCAAAACTCAATGTTGATGAAGCACGAGAAATATCAATCAAAGATTATGGCGTTACATCCGTTCCCACTTTTGTTTTTATCAAAGATGGTATTGTTAAAGGCAAAGAAACAGGATACATGAGTAAAGATACCTTGCACGAAAAAATTGTTGCTGCACTTGGCAAATAATTTTAGCTTCGCATTAAAAAAGAGCTCTGGCACAAACCAAAGCTCTTTTTTTAATTATATCGTGATTGGCTAATTTTGTTGTTCTAACGCAATCAAACGATCATTGATATTATCAATCTTTGCGTATAATTTTTGAACTTCATTCAATAACAATACTGGCAGCACATGATATTGAACAGTAAACGGTTCACCGCCAGCATCTCTTACCACAATACCAGGGAATACTTCATCAACTTCTTCCGCAATCAAACCATACTGTTTTGTTTCAGAAATATCATTATTATATACAAAAGTCACCGGACGAAGATTATAAATAGCTGCTGATACATCTCTCATGTCTTCAATATTATGTTTTACTCTTCGTGTTGAAGAAGCTGTACCAAGTTGTCCTGTATTATCAACTAATACTGATAATGTACTTATATTACCCGTTGTTGCACCATAAATATTAGCAATACGTGTAACATCATTTTCAGATGCTGAAACCGCACCGGTATTAAAACCAATATAAATATTATTACTTCCTGTTGTTAATGTTCCTCCAGCATCAGTACCAATTGCAATATTATTATTTCCTGTTGTGTTACTTGCTAATGCTGAATCTCCAACAGCAACATTACTATTACCTGTTGTGTTTCCTGCTAACGCACCACTGCCTACTGCAGTATTAAAGTTTGATCCCGTTGTATTTAAAGTAAGAGCATTAAACCCAATTGCTGTATTATTAGTTCCATTGGTATTCAATTGCAGTGCATTTGTTCCAACTGCTGTATTATCAACACCTGTTGAGTTATTTTCCAATGCACTTGTGCCAAGAGCAGTATTATAAGAACCAATCGTATTATAAATTAATGCATTATTTCCTACCGCAACATTTTGACTACCCGTCGTATTTTGTTGCAATGCAGCTTGCCCAACAGCAGTATTATAAGAACCCGCATTAAACTGAAGAGCTGCTTGTCCAAGCGCAGCATTATTAACACCTCCTATATTAAACTGAAGTGCATTTGTTCCAACTGCTGTATTTTGAGTACCTGCTGTATTAGATTGTAATGCTGTATTACCAACAGCAGTATTTGAAAACCCAATGTCATTTGATTGAAGTGAGCTTTGCCCGATTGCAGTGTTATAAGAACCAATTGTATTTGCTTGAAGCGCACTTGTTCCAAAAGCAGCATTACCAATACCAGTACTATTTGTGAACAATGCAACTACACCCACTGCTGTATTATTATTACCCGTTACATTATTTTGTAATGCACCATTTCCAACAGCGACATTATTAAAACCAGTTGAGTTAGTATAAAGAGCATTATTTCCAAAAGCTGTATTACCATCAACTATATTATTAAGCAATGCGTTAACACCAACTGCAGTATTAAAAGAACCTAATATATTAGAAGTTAATGCACCAAGTCCAACAGCAACGTTATTATTTCCCGTTGTATTCAAACCAAGAGCAGCTTGCCCAACTGCGGTATTATTTGCACCGGCTGTATTATTTGCAAGCGCATATTCTCCAAGCGCACTATTATTATTTGCAACATTATTTTGCAATGCTTGCACACCAACAGCGGTATTATTAACACCAATAATATTAAATTGAAGCGCATCTTGTCCAACTGCTGTATTACTTGCCCCAAACGTATTGGAAAGCAATGCATTTTCTCCAAGAGCAGTATTCGAAGAACCAGTTGTATTGCTCGCTAAAGCATTTTGACCAACAGCAACATTAGAAGAACCAAAAGTATTACTCGAAAGCGCATTTTGTCCCACCGCCGTATTTTCAATACCTATGGTATTTGATTGCAACGCTCCTTGCCCAACTGCTGTATTTTGCCATCCTGTTGTATTAGTATTAAGTGAATTTTGTCCAACTGCCGTATTTTGAAAACCTATTGTATTATTTGCTAATGCATTGGTTCCAACAGCTGTGTTCATATATCCAGCATCATTTAATAGAAGTGCACTTTGCCCCACAGCAACATTAGAATAACCTACTGTATTTGCTATAAGCGCTTGATATCCAACTGCTGTATTAGCAATACCTACCGTATTACTGAAGAGCGTTTGATAACCAACTGCTGTATTATTGATACCTGTTGTATTATGTGCTAATGATTGACTTCCAACTGCTGTATTACCAACAGTCCCATCACTTGCAGCAAGCGCGTTGCAACCAATTGCCGTATTATCTGTTCCTATTGTATTGCTTGATAATGCAGAGTATCCCACCGCTGTATTATCCATACCAGCAGTATTAGATAAAAGTGTTGCTTGTCCAATAGCAGTATTAAAAAGACCAACGGTATGAGCGAGAAGAGCATCTTGTCCAACAGCAGTATTACCTGAACCTGTTGTAAGAGCTGCAAGAGCATTAACACCAAATCCACTATTACCCGTACCAGTTAATGTAAAATTACCAGCGTCACTACCCACAAATGTATTATTTGTTCCAAATGTATGCACAAATGGTTGGCCACCTTTGATAACATTACCAACTGCAGAACTTGTTGAATCATTTAAAAACAAATTACAACCAACAAACACATCACATGTTGATAATGGTCCACTAATTGTTTCATTAACCACAGAAAAATTGTTTACACATAAACTGTCTACACAACTTGAAGAATCAAAAGTTCCTGTAGCACCAGTCACACCAGTTGAACCGGTTGCACCAGTTACTCCTGTAGCTCCAGTTGCCCCAACACTACCCGATCCTCCAGGTCCTGTCGCACCAGTCATACCTATACTACCAGCTATTCCAGTTGCACCGGTTGCACCTGTATTTCCTTGATGGCCACGATGTCCGCGATACCCACGAGGACCTCGTAAAATTTTCAAATTTAAGTGCGAATCTTTTTTACGTTCAACAGAACAATCATCCAATTCTCCATTCTCAATAGCATCTAATAATCCATCAAGCGCATCGTTAATATGATTGTATGTATCTGATGAAAGTTTTTTATGTTGTTTTTCAACAACATTTTCAGCATACACTAAAGCTTCCACAACAGAATCTTGCAACACTCTAACATTGCCCTCTGCAATGTACCGATGCAACTGACACAAAATTGAATTTTTGTTTTCATCCCATGAACTGATTTCTGCTATAACTTCTGCTAACAGAGAATTTTTACTCACATCAAAATACAATTCTGAATCACACGTTGTGTGTACTGATTGCACCGATATAAACAGTGCACAAAAAAACAATGAAACATGTCGCATCTTCATAAAAAAATCCTTTTTTAATTGGTATGAAAAACTTATAATTTTTCATACCACAAAAAAGGATTTTTAATCAAGACCAACACAAAGTTCGTATATCTTATCTCAATTTAATTTTGTTGTTCCAATGCAATTAAACGATTATTAATATTTTCTATTATTGTCTGTTGTTGTGCCATACCTGCATATAATTTTTGTACTTCATTCAATAACAACACTGGCAATATATGATATTGAACAGTTTCTACCTCACCATGTTTATTTTTTACCACAATTTGCGGGAACACTTCATTAACTTCTTCAGCAATTAAACCATATTGTTTTGTTTCAGAAATATCACTATTATACGCAAAGGTAACAGGACGAAGATTGTAAATTACACTTGAATCGTTACTCATATCCTCAATATTATGTTTTACTCTTCGTGTTGAAGAAATGGTACCAAGCTGACCATTGGCATCAATCAACACAGGTATCGCAGCTAATCCTGTTGTTACACCATTAATGCCTTGGATATAACAAGCGGTGATGAATGGGGCTGCATTATCTGCAATACGTATGGTATTTGATTCACCCGTAACACCAACACTATCAATGTAAATATTATTACTTTCTGACGATGTCAGTGCACTTCCTGCTCCAGAACCAATTGCAACATTAAAATTTCCTGTTCCAAGTAAGGCCAACGCCTCATATCCTATTGCGGTGTTAGCAAGACCAGATGTATTTTCATTAAGAGCTTCCCATCCCATTGCAGTATTGAATGATCCTGTTGTGTTAAGTGCAAGTGCTTCAAATCCAACAGCAGTATTTCTGTTTCCTGTTGTATTGCCTTGAAGTGCCGTTACCCCAACAGCAGTATTATCGCTTCCTGCTGTGTTCATTTGCATTGCAAGATGACCAATGGCGGTATTAGAGTTTGCATTATTCGCATTAAGAGCAGCCACTCCAACAGCAGTATTTAAAGTACCTGCTATATTTGCATTTAATGCAGCTGAACCAATAGCAGTATTAAAGCTTGCAGTGTTGAAAAATAATGCATCTGCTCCAAGAGCAGTATTATCAGTTCCTATCACGTTACTGAAGAGGGCGTTTGATCCTACTGCGGTATTATCTATCCCTGTTGTATTGGCTGTTAATGCAGCTGCACCTATTGCGGTATTATTTCCTGGGTTTAAATTTGTATTAGATGTTACATCATTTGCTAATGCGGACCAACCTACTGCGGTATTATTTTGACCATGTACATTTGAATGAAGTGCATTATAACCAACGGCTACATGTTGACCTAAACCAGTGGTGCTTACATAACTTTGTAAAGCACCGGAACCAACGGCAGTAATTTGAAAATCTTGTACATTCATAAGCGCTTGATAACCGACAGCTGTATTATCACTATCTGCACCAGTAGTATTAGCCATTGCACTAGCACCAACGGCAACATTATTATTTCCTGAACTACTGCCTACAAGTACGTTAAATCCAACGCCTACGTTATTATTTCCAGAAACAGGACCTGAAGATGCTCCAACCATAACGTTTTGGTTACCTGATGCATCTGCAGTATCACCAACACCCACATTATTACTTCCGGTGATGTTACTAACTAATGCAGAATCACCAAGTCCTGTATTGAATGATCCTGTTGTAGTATTTTGTAAAGCATCTACACCCAATGCAGTATTGCTTTGGCCATTTGTATTAAAGAGTGAAGCGCTATTACCAATTGCTGTACATCTAAATCCTGTTATATTATTGGTTAATGCAAATGCACCAACTGCCGTATTAGCAATAGCTGTTGTGTTGGATGAGAGAGCCTGATAACCAACTGCTGTATCACCATGGCCAACAGTATTTACTTGTAATGCAATACTACCTACAGCGGTATTAAAGCTTCCTCCACTATTTGCATTCAAAGCCTGATAACCAATTGCTGTATTGTCTGTATCTGTTACGGCTGTTGCTAATGCCTGATAACCAAGAGCTGTGTTATCAACACCAACTGTATTTGCAGTTAATGCTTGATATCCAACTGCCGCATTAAATGTTCCTGTTGTGTTTGAAAACAATGCAACACTACCAACCGCAGTATTACCATTCACTCCATTATTTGATGCAAGTGCTTGATTTCCAACTGCTGTATTATCCGTTCCTGTTGTCTCTGATCCCAGAGAACCGAATCCTATCGCTGTATTGTTAACTCCAGTACTATTATTTGCAAGGGATGAATAACCAACAGCACTATTTCTATTACCTATTGTATTATTAGTTAAAGCAAAATTTCCAACAGCCACATTTGCAGTACCTGTTGTATTTTCAAACATCGCTCGAGCACCAACTGCTGTGTTATTATCAGCTGCATTATTATTCAATGCAACTTGACCAATAGCCGTATTAGCTGATCCGGTAACATTAAATTGTAATGAACTATCACCAACAGCCGTGTTGCCATTGCCTGTTGCATTAATTTGCAATGCTTGTTGTCCAACTGCAGTATTAGCATTACCTGACGAGTTATTATTCATTGCTATTCGTCCAACAGCTGTATTATTAACGCCAGTTTGATTAGTTGCCAATGCACCTGACCCTACTGCTGTATTTTGAGTACCTGTTGTATTTGATTGTAAGGCATTTCCACCAACAGCAGTATTAAGATTTGCTGTATTAGATTGTAATGCGCCGTTACCAACAGCAACATTACCTAAACCTGTTACGTTATTATTAAGCGCTAAATATCCAACAGCTGTATTTGGTTGCCCTGTTGTATTTGCTGCTAAGGCACCATTACCAATAGCTGTATTATTATCAACAAGATTAGCATTGAGTGCTATTGTTCCAACAGCGGTGTTATTATTACCTGTTACATTAAACGATAAAGCTCCAAGTCCAACAGCAACATTATTAAAACCAGTTGTATTTTCTTGTAGAGCGCCTGCACCAAAAGCACTGTTTTGAGAACCTTCTGTATTAAATTCTAATGCATTAGTACCAACAGCCGTATTCATAAAACCAGCATCATTTAATTGAAGAGCATTTTGTCCAATAGCAACATTAGAATAACCTGTTGTATTTGTTGTAAGCGCCTCAAATCCAACTGCTGTATTAGAAATACCCACTGTGTTGCTTAAAAGTGCTTGATAACCAACTGCAGTATTATTAACACCTGTTGTATTATTTTGTAATGATTGACTACCAACTGCAGTGTTACCAACAGTTGCATCATTTGAAAGAAGTGCATTAAAACCTACCGCTGTGTTATCAGTTCCTGTATTATTACTTGATAATGCAGTAGCACCAATAGCAGTGTTATTAATCCCAACGGAATTAGAATCAAGAGCTTCAAAACCAACTGCTGTATTATTTACCCCTGTTATATTACTTTCCATAGCAAATGTTCCAACAGCAACATTTTGCGAACCAGTTGTATTTGAAAGCAATGCTGTTTGTCCAAGAGCAGTATTAAAAGAACCAATAGTATTAAAGAGAAGTGCATCTTGTCCAACCGCAGTATTTTGAACACCTATCGTATTAGCAGCAAGTGCATCTTGTCCAACTGCTGTGTTTTGATATCCTGTTGTATTGGAAGAAAGTGCACTTTGTCCCACCGCAGTATTTTGATCTCCGATTGTATTATTTTGTAATGCATTAAATCCAATAGCTGTATTAAATCCTGTTGTGTTATTTGCAAGCGCTTGAGATCCAATTGCAACGTTAGAACTACCGGTTGTATTTTCAAGTAATGCACTTACTCCAATAGCAATATTATCATTACCTGTGGTATTACTTTCTAATGCACCAACACCAACTGCAACGTTATTACTTCCGATTGTATTACCATCAAGCGCTTCAAGTCCAAAAGCACAATTATTTATACCTGTTGTATTGCTCTCTAAAGCAAGGAATCCAACAGCAGTATTTTGAGATCCCCCTGTATTGACTGCTAATGCACCACTACCAACAGCTGTATTAAATGAGTCTGTGTTAGCATTTAATGTGTTAGCTCCCAAAGCAGTATTATTAGAACCTGTAACATTGGCACTGAGCGCATCTCCAACAGCTGTATTATTACTACCTGTTGTCGTAGCAGGTAATGTATTATATCCAATTGCTGTATTGCCACTACCTGATGTAAGAGCTGTAAGAGCATTGGTTCCAAAGCCACTATTTTGAGTACCCGTTAAGGTAAAATTACCTGCATCAATACCCACAAAAAGATTATTGGTTCCAAAATCATGAATAAATCTGCTTGAACCTTTGATGATATTTCCTGCAGTTGATGTGCTTGGCTCTGTACTTAAAATAATATTTTCACTTACAACGCCATCAACCATGCTAATTACTTGCGCTGCAAAACTTCCTGTTCCATCACGAGCAACAATTGTATCAGGTATATTGAGATTTGTAGCATTAACCGATAATGCTATTGTAGTAGGATTAGTAACAATAGTTGTAAATGTATCAGCAGAACTTAATGTTCTAAAGAAAAGTGTAGTTCCTATTAAGTCATCAAAAACAGAACCTGTTCCATCGCCTTCATTTTCACCGGCTATTGTAGATCCAGTGGCACCAGTTACACCAGTTGCACCAGTTGGTCCTGTAGCGCCTGTTGCCCCAGTAGGACTTGTCGCACCCGCTGGCCCAGTCGCCCCTGTTGACCCAGTGATCCCTATACTTCCAGTTGGCCCAGTTGCACCAGTTACACCAGTAGCACTCGTTGCACCTGTAGCTCCAGTCGGTCCAGTTGCTCCCGTAGCACCAGTTACTCCAACAGCACCTGTAGCACCACTTGCGCCACCACCTGGTCCCGTTGGACCGGTAGCACCAGTTGCTCCTGCACCAGTTGCGCCTGTGGCACCAGTATTACCTGTGTGTCCACGATGACCGCGATGTCCACGAGGGCCTCTTGGACCTTGCGGACATTGAGTAACGCATGCTTCTTGGACACAACATTGATCTTCACTATCCATACTCATATATTTTTTATAAGAACTCCGTAAGTCTCCATTTTCAATAGTATCTAATAATCTATCAAGCGCATCATCAATACGATTACATGTATCTGATGAAAGTTTTTTACGTTGTTTTTCAACAACATTTTCAGCATATGTCAAAGCTTCTACAACAGCATCTTGCAACACTCTAACATTGCCCTGTGCAATATATCTATGCAACTGACAAAGAATTGAATCTTTATTTTCATCCCACGAACTGATTTCTGCTACAATTTCTGCTAAATTACTTCGCCTTTTACTCACATCAAGATAAGATTCATCACAAAACAATTGTAACGATGAAAAAAACAGACAAGAAACAAGAACTAAAAAACGGTATGTCTTCATAAAAAAATCCTTTTTAAATTGGTATAAGAAACTTATAATTTTTCATACCACAAAAAAGGATCTTTAATCAACGCAACACATAAAAAATATTTTTAGGATAAACGCCCGTCGTGCACATCAACACCCATTGTTTTTAATTGATCACGTAGTTCATCTGAACGTTTCCAATTTTTTTCACGTCGAGCTTTATTACGCTCAACAATCAATGCTTCTATTTCTGGTGTCAGTTCAACGTTTTGTTCTGGTAACGGTTGCAAGGTTAAACCAAGTACATTGACAAGAATATTTTTTACCGCTGCTAGCTCATGCTTATTGTTAGCAATTTCAGTAATGTTTTCAAAAATAACACCAAGCAATCCTGGAGTATTCAAATCGTCTTGCAAGAAGCTCTTAATTCGCTCAATGATAGGAGAACTATAATACGTATCAACCTCCAAAGAATCTCCTTGGCACAAACGAATTAATTTTTCATAACTTTTTTGTGCACTCATCAGACCTTCAAAAGAAAATTCGATCGGCATACGATAATGATGTGTTAAAAAATAATAGCGCAAAACCATCGGATCAAAATGTTTATAAATATCACGCAATACAAAAAAATTACCGAGCGATTTTGACATTTTTTCTTTGTTACTGTTCACCATGCCATTATGTATCCACATGCGTGAAAATGGCGCGCCAAGCAAACTTTCTGATTGAGCAATTTCATTTTCATGATGAGGAAATATCAAATCAAGACCGCCACCATGAATATCAATATGTTCACCCAAATTAAGATAGGCAAGCACAGAACATTCAATATGCCAACCAGGGCGTCCATAACCCCATGGACTTTTCCAAAACTCTCCTTCAGGTTCACCTTTCCATAAAGCAAAATCCAAAGGATTCTTTTTTTTGTCACAGATATCAATACGAGCGCCTGCATGCAAATCTTCTATTTTTTGTTTTGATAATTTTCCATAGTCTGGAAATTTTTCAATAGAAAAATAAACATCATGACCTGCTTGATACGCATCACCTTTATCAATAAGCTTTTGAATAAATTCTATAATTTGGGGAATATTATCGGTCACGCGAGGTTCATGATTGGGTGATAAACAGTTAAGTTTGCCAATATCTTGATGAAAATTTTTGATATAACGGTCAGCAATTTCATGAAATCGTAACCGATCTCCAAACTCTTTTTCAGCTCGATGCATGGTTTTATCATCAATGTCAGTAAAATTTCTGCAATAATTAACATCAATACCAAAAAAATGAAGCGTTCGTAACAAAAGATCAAACGCAACATAACATCTGCCATGACCAATATGGGCATCATCGTATGGCGTAACACCACAAACATACATCTTCAGTTGCTTGCCCGCTACAAATTCTTCTTTTTTTCCACTCAAGGTATTGGTAAATTGCATAATATCTTCTCTTTTTAAAACCCTATATTCCCTATCCTATCACATTTTTCGCCATTATTTAAGATCATAAAATCCTTACTACAACGATCAACCCTAGTAAAAAATTAAAAAATGAGTAGTATGTTTCATTACATTCCTCATAATTATTGTGTCAATTAAAAGTAATGACGGGCAGCGGGATTATCTATGATTCAAAAAGTAAAAAAAGGACCTCGAAACTATTATGCTACCGTACTCAGTTTGTTTCTTCTGAGTAGTATGACGTTTTCTTTCATCAAAGCCATGGAGGAATCACCAGAAGAAACTTCAATTCAAGAAGAGTTCGTTCAAAACTCTGATGAAGAAACTCCTACACAACAACAATTTCGAATTAATAGCATTATTGTGCATGGCAATAATTACACTGCAACTGATGCAATTATCAACAACATCCCTTACAAAGTTGGTGAACTGTTTGATCCACGCAAAACAAGAACACTCATTCATAATCTTTATTACAAACTCAAAAAATTCCGCACCATAAAAGTGATGGTAGAGCCTTTTGATAATGGTTATATGAATCTCCACGTATTCGTTGAAGAAAAATATCCACTCAAAGATATACAGTTTATTGGTAATAAAAAAGTATCTCAAAAAGATATCAACAAAAAACTAAATCTCGAAGAAATAACGTCAATCGATCCTGAAGAACTCAAAATAATCGCCAATAAAATCAAAGATATGTACCTTGAAAAAGGGTATCATCAAACAGATATTGCTACAGAGACAATTATTGACGATAACAATCGCGCAACAGCCATTTTAACAATTAATGAAGGAATTGCTGCAACCGTTAAACAGATACATTTTGTTGGTAACAATAGTATCAGCAGCAAAGATTTACGCGCAGTTGCACTCACCAAAGAAGATTGGCTGTTTGGTTTCTTAGACAAATCTGGCAATTATCATCCTGATCGTCTTGAAGGCGATAAACATTTTATCGAACAATATTATCAAAACTCCGGATTTTTACATGCCAAAGTTGTTGATACTGTTGTTGATATCGATCCAGCAACACAAAATATTATCCTCACCTTTGAAATAGAAGAAGGCCATCAATACGTTATCAACAAAATAACTGCTCCGGGCAAAGATAATATTTCTGAAGAATATCTTCTTGCAATGTTACCCATACGTCCTGGTATGTACTATTCGCGTGAAGGCATCACGAACTCAATAAAACGTCTTGAACATATTTGGGGTGATTACGGTTATATTTTTGCACATATCGATCCATCCATTGAATCAAATGAAGACGATAAAACCGTACAAATTTCATTCTTCTCAGAACTTGGTGACCAAGTGTATCTCAACAAAATTAACATTCGTGGCAATACCAAAACACGTGACAAAATAATTAGACGTAAAATTATTCTTGATGAAGGTGAACTACTCACGCAAAGCAGAATGAATATTTCAAAACGCAACGTTGCATCACTCGGATATTTCGATCCACGAGATGGCGTTAACTGGAAAATTCGTCGCCTTAATAAAGAAGAAGCAGATCTTGATCTTATGTTGAAAGAGACCAAAACAGGACATTTTGGCGCACAACTTGGTTTTGGTGGTGCAGCGGGTGCTACATGGGATGCAGCAATTTCTGGTATGTCAGTCAAAACTGAACTGTCTGATACCAATCTTTTTGGCAGTGGTGTGCATTTAAATTTAAGCGCTACGTATGCAAAAGATGAACAAACGGCAATGCTCCATGTTGCACAACCATGGCTCTTTGATAAACCAATTTTAGGTGCATTTGATATTTTCCATCGTCGTCCAGTGTATGACGAATTACGACACGTCAAAACAGTCAAACAAAAACTGACTGGAGGATCTCTAACATTTGGTGGAATTACGCAATCAAAAAAACCATACTTCCATGATGTTAATATTCTTTTCACATCCGGTGTTGAAGATATTAAATATGATGCTAATCCTCCGGAATCTCTTTTTGTCAATCCAGTAGAACGAGCACTGTATCAAAATATTTTAACCAAAGAATTTACACCTGGAACCTATGCATTTGTTTCAACAAAAATGGAACAAGATACACGTAACCACCCTGTTCACACCATGAATGGACACAAATTACGATTTTCGGGTAAATTTGCAATTCCTACCTTTGGTAACAACATTGGTTTCTATAAATTAGAATTGGATGGCAGCTGGTTTACACCACTCATTGCTGAATACAGCCTCATACTGAAATTGCATGCTTATTTTGGTGTTGCTAATCCATTCCAAAATAGAATTGTTCCATTTGGTGATCTGTATCATATTGGTGGGCAACATAGCGTTCGTGGCTTCTTGTTTGGTCAAATTGGACCACAATTTTCTGGCGACACTATTGGTGGTGCAAAAGCATTTTTCTGGAACGCAGAACTCATCGCACCAATTACTCCCGATATGAATATGAAAGCGGTTATATTCTATGATGGCGGTACTGGTTTTGGCAATCCGTATATTACACCTGCAGACAAACCTTTCGTGACTGGTAACAATTTTGATTATCGTCATGCAATTGGTATTGGTATCAGAATGTTACAACCAATGCCAATGAACATTGATTGGGGTTTTAAAATTGATCCTCGCAAAGATAAAATCAATCCAAGTAGAAGTGAATCGGCGTCAGAAATACATTTTGGTATGTCATATGATTGGTAAACATATATATAAAAATTATGCACTGTTTTTTCTTACTTTTATTGCAATCAATCTGTATACAATGGAATTATCACAAGAACATTTTTCACAAGAAGAAATTGAAATGATGAAATACATTCCAATTGTCCTTGAACAAAATAGAAAAAGAAGAGCAAGTGCAGGCAAGACGGAAGACAGGCCAAAAAAAATTATCCTCCAACCTGAAAATATATGTGATAAAGGTAATGAAAGGTGTAAGTGTCATATTCTATGAATACAAAAAATCTCTTATTATTCACTTTTTTAACAATCAGTTCTGCATCATTTCTCCACGCGATGGAAAACCTGCAATCAACACGTGACCCTCAAACATCTCCAGACATTCTCATAAAATATCGAGCAATGGCAGAAACTCCGGAATATATACAATACAGAGCAGCAGAAATAACTCACAAAAAATACAATACTGCTGATACATTATACATATTGGATCTCTGTAAGACTGAACTCAGAAATACAAAAGAATATCAAGCATGGATGCTGAGTATCAAAAATACAAGAAATAAAAAATCTACAAGACTTCATCAACAAACAACATATCATTTTACCGATGCAACAAAAGAAGAAATCGATGCAAAAATTAAGTTCGCTCAAGAAACTAAAAAGCGCCGTGAAGATGCTTTTGATGTAGTTAAACGCACACCGCAATTTCAGCATTATTTGGCTACTCAAGCACAATATGAAAAAGACAAATCTCCCATGAATTTATTGCGACTCAAGCAATGTAAATATTTACTCGATACCCTGCCAGAAAGTATAGAATTTTGTAAAGCCAGAGCAGATGAACGTTTACTACTTGCCATACATCGAGGCTATGTAGGTCCTATCGTGGTTGAACAAAATTACCCTTCTTGCTGGGTTGATTATGTAGAACAAGAAAAAATGATGCATAAACTTGATCTTGATGTTTTTCATATTCAACAAAAAAACACCCTCATTGTTTATATCTCTCAATAACAATTGCTTCTTATAACACCTCCTCTTTATAATTTGAATGTAGCAAAAATCTTTTGGGTCAAAAAAAAGGGGGTTATGATGCTTATCAAAAATATATCTTTTGCTTATCTTCTCTGCTTTGCCAATTGTATACATTGCAGTCCATTTGCTGCAAAACTTATGCTCAAAAATCAACCCTCCGGCGCTGAGGCCACGAAGGACAGGCAAACAGAAAAAATTCCATCATTCATTCAAGTTGATCAATATGAAGAAATTTTTATCAAAGCATATGAGCACTGCTTACAAACTGATGATTATTATACAGATCAAAAATACGAAAAGGCACGTCATTGTACCGTATGCGCAATTATAAAAACCATACATCATATTAATAATCTTGAACACGGCAAGCACAATGACCATACCTCATGTGAAAAATGTGAAGCTAAAATTATCAAAAAGCGAATGATTGCATTATTAGAAAATAAAACTAACAATTGAGTTTTATATCTTATCAGACATGTCATTTAAAATATAAGTACCATATGGATCTTTTAAAGAAGTACTTATTTTTTTGACAATTCCTGCATCAATAAGCTTAATAAGTCGTGTACGTGCTGTTCGTTCTGTTACTTTCCACAAATGAGCTGCTTGCTTGGTGCTTATTTTTTCTTTCTTTTTAAGATAATTAATAAGATCTTTTTGCCAAGATTCAAGAACAATTTTGCTTATTTTTTTGCTATATAAAGTGACTCTAAACTGATTATTAAGTTCTTCAAATCTTGGTTCTTGCAAACCTTGCTGTGTACATTCTTTGATAATTCGATGTAATCCACTGCCCCATTGTTCTATCCACTTCATATGATAAAAAACTTTTGCAATAACACGATTACGTATTCGCGAATATCCTGCAAGAGCTTTTTCCATAGTAAAACCAAATGGCAATCCTCCAGGATTGGTGATTTCAATACAATCATCAAAAATAGCAACTGATATATACACGCCTTTTACAGAATAATCAGCATGCACAACGGCGTTGACAATTGCTTCACGAAGAGCAACAGAAGGGTATTCTGGAATATCTTTTCTTCTTAATTCTTTAATTTCTGAACTAAGTCGCGTATTTCTTTGAATAAATTTTATTGCCTCCTCAATAGCAAGAGGCAAATAAGTTTCAATATTAATTTGATCAAGAAGATTAGTTTTATCGTTTCCCAAAAATCGTGCACAGCGAATAATCGCTTCCGGAAACAATGCAAGTCTGTTACTCCCAAAAAGAATAATACCTCCATAACTAGGGTATTCTTTTGTTCCTTGTTGCGTTATAAGTCCCATACTTTGCGCGTTATTCATGGTAATTTTTTTATCAACTTGTTGAAAAAGTTTTTTAATATAATCCCAATCAAGGTCAGATGTTTTTCCTTGCACATATGCAAGTTCATCAAAATAAACATTTCGGGCAAAGTTCTTTAATGCATGCAATGTTTCACTATCAACAACACGGTTTGTTGAACCAAGACGAATATATGTTCCCTTTTCAATCCCAGCAGATTTTAAATAACACGGTCCCGTTACATGCGGGACGTTAATAATAATAAGTTCTTTGTTATGATATGTTCGTATTTCAATATCGGGCATTAATAAAGGAAAAATTGAATCGTTAATCACACTTGCTAAACGCTCTTCTTCAGCTAAAGGATTTTTTACACCAATAATTTTTTTATTTTTATCTTCTACACCTATGACAATAATCCCACCAGCGGTGTTAGCAAAAGCTATAATTGTTTTTACAATTCCAGATAAAGACTGAAGACTTTCTTTAAATTCTAATGTTTTTCCTTCATTGCCTTTAAGAATTTCTTCCATAATAAAACCTTTCCCTTCAGAGCACTTCAGTGTTCACTTCAGAACTCACAATATAGACGATCTGATCGTAATTATAAGATACTTTACTCTGAAATCAACTCTGAAGTCAAAGCATTTCAGAGTTCTTCAGTGTTGACTTCAGAGTTCATGACTAATCATTTTGATATTCAACAAAAATTGTAGTATCATCCTGTACAAAAATACCCCATCACATAAAAAGGATCATCGCATGTCTTTCAACAAAATATCATTATTTTCATTATTATGGCTTATCAATTGCTCTCATATAATTGCTATGGAAGAAGAAAGAGATTGTTCTCTCATCATTTCTATGGAAAACACACAGCAATCAAAAGATGTGATTATATCTCAAATCAGAGAGAAATTAGGCCAACTTGATAATTCTATTTTAAATTGCTCTCAACGACTACAATTAGCGAGAGAAGAAAAAAATAGAGATAAAAAAATTTATAAAGATTATATGGCTCGAGAAAAAGAGCGTGTTGCTAATAGTTGGATTAACACAGGCATCAATTATAAAACATCAGAAGTATCCAATTATAGAACAATCCTCCACTATCCATACATTGACAAACATCCAGGGTCAAAAGAAAAATATGAGTCTCTAAAGAAGAAATTATCTAAACGCGAAGTTTTTTCCATACAATTTATAGCTAATCTTCATCGTGTCGAAAACTATGTAGACATAGAACCTCAAAAAAGAATAGTTTACCTCAATAATATAAATATTAGACTTCAAGAATATCTGGATGAGATAGCAAAAGAAGAAAAAAAAGAAAAAGAACAAAAATAACTATATTTCTCATCACATAAAAAAAGAGTCAGTCACCGCTGGCTCTTTTTTATTTTCCTCAACAATTGATTCTCATAATCTTCTCCCGCTAAGCTGAAAACATAAAAATTGAAAGAGGGATCATGGTAACAAAAAAAATATTCTCACTTCTGCATATCACAATAATTATACATATCAATGCCATGCATCCAAAAGAAGTTATTCCTGCAAGAATTACACAAATTTCAGAATTCATACATTGCGTAAAAATTATTAAAAAGCAATATCCTCCGCACAGCCCTGAATATCAAAAAGCTATCATCTATCTGATTGATACAAAAACAATGCCAAAAATGGAGACCATAAACACACACTGTTAATAAAAAACAGCTACAATCATTAAGTATGTTCATTCAAAATATAAGTACCATATGGATCTTTTAAAGAAGTACCTGGAAATACCTAAAGAAGAAAAATGGTTGTTTGATCCTAAAAACAAGGCAATCGTTGATGAACTTAAAGCAGCTCTCAAAGAAAAAGCTCACATAAAAATCGATTTAAGTTCTTTCGAGAAAGAATAATTCATTTTTTTACATATAATAAAAAGCCAGATACTGCGCAAAGCAATGTCTGACTTTTTTATTTTTCATAACAATTGATTCTCATAATCTTCTCCCGCTAAGCTGAAAACATAAAAATTAAATCTCAAAGAATGAGTAATCATGAAAAAAAACTCTTTTATCACCCTTTTTATTACCGCACATATTCTCCTTATTTTCTTACAAATTCATAAACACACACTGTTTATAAAAAACAGCTACAACCATCAGCAGTGCGAAAAGAAATTAGCACTGTTGCAAGAAAAAAAACAGACATTAACACAAGAATTGTATGCGCTGAAAGATCGTGAAAATATTAAAAAATATGCACAAGATAAACTTAAAATGCGGCCATATGCACTCAACCAAGTTAAAAAGTTGCTGCCCACATGATACAAAGCTTTAAGCTCCGCTCAACAATCGTTTTCTTTTTTTTCACCATGCTGTATGCAGTTGTTGGCATGAACTTGTATCACATTCAAATCACGCAGCATGATTTTTATACAAAATTAGCCGAACAGCAATATCATGTCACCATCACACAAACACCGCTGCGTGGGCCAATTTTTGATCGCACGGGCTGCAATTATCTTGCAATGAATAAAGATTATATCGCCGCATTTATTTTACCAACGCACATGAAAGATAAAAAACGCACACTCAAATTCCTCAAAAAACATTTCCCGCAAACCATTGCGCGTTTTGAAAAAAACAAAACCAAACATTTCATGTTCATCAAACGCAGATTATCACCAGAAGAAATTGCATTAATCAAACATGAAAATAATCCTGATATTTTCCTTCTCACTGAACCAGGGCGTTATTACCCTCTTGCATCAGCAAGTCCATTGATTGGATTAACAGATATTGATAACAAAGGTTTGCTTGGTCTTGAACTGTTGTACAACAACACACTTGCAGGAAAACCAACTACGTGTCACTTAGAAAAAGATGCACGTTCGGGGTATTTTTACTTTAAAAAAGAAACAACGGTGCAAGGTGATATCGGTCATCCATTGCATCTAACTATTGATGCAGATTTACAATTTTTAATTCAAGAAGCGGTGCAACAAACAGTTGAGAAATTTAACGCAAAAGAAGCTGCTGTTATCATCATGGATCCAAAAAACGGTGAAATTATTGCAATGCTTTCATACCCATATTTTGATCCTAACAACCCAAATAGTACCAACAATGAAAACTTTAAAAATAGAATCATTGTTGATGCGCATGAACTTGGTTCAGTCATGAAAGTATGCGCTGCACTCGCTGCATTTGAAGAAGGTGTTGTTACTCCTGATGAACTGATTGATTGCAAAGATACACTCACCACACAAATCGATGGCCGCACAATTAATACCGTACAAGCACACGGTGTTATTCCATTTACTGATGTGATTGCATTATCAAATAATATTGGTATCGCCATTGTTGCAAAACGGTTGAATGAAACAATTTATGATCATTATAAAAAATTAGGTTTTGGCACCAAAACTGGCATCAAATTCCCTGGAGAAAATAGTGGGTTTGTTAATCCACCTAAAAACTGGTCTAAACAATCAATTATTTCACTTTCGTATGGATATGAAGTTTCGATTACGTTGCTGCAACTTGCGTGTGCGTTTTGCACAATTGCAACGGGATATAAAGTAGTTCCTACACTTATCGTAAATCAGTGTGTTTCACCAGAAACACACAAAATTTACTCTGACCAATCTCTCAACATCATCAAAGAAATATTAGAAAAAACAACCCTACGCGGCACCGCGCGCAGAGCGGCAATCAAAGGGTATCGCATCATGAGTAAAACAGGGACTGCAAACATGCTCATTGATGGAAAATATGATCCCAACAAAAATATTTATACCTGCGCAGGAATTGTAGAAAAAGATGATTATCAACGTGTTATTGTGACATTTGTAAAAGAAGCGCAACAAAAAAATATGTATGCATCAACAGTAGCAGTGCCATTATTTGAATCAGTTGCTGAACGCATGTTGATTCATGACAAAATAATTTCTTAGGAGAAATTTCATGCAAAACAATTACCTTATCCCCGCAGATGTTCCTAAAAAAAAACGTGATATGTTTATCAAAAATTATACTGCAATCACGCGCAACACCGGTCGCCTTTTTTTATTTTCGTGTGATCACAAAATAGAACATCTTAATGAAGATTTTTATGGAAAAAATATTAATGCACAAGCAATTCATCCCGAACATCTTTTTAGAATTGCGTCGCAAGGCAATATTGGTGCAATGGCAACACATTTGGGACTCATTGCACGCTACGCATCACAATATTCATCCGTGCATTACATTGCAAAACTGAACGCACAAACCAATCTTATCCCCCTTGAGCAACAAGATCCCAATAGCGCTTTATTATGGACTGTTGATGATGCAGTTAATCTTTGCCACAACAATAATGCAATCAAAATTGCTGGCGTTGGCATTACCGTCTATCTTGGCAGTGAAAAACAAGAAGAACAACTTGCACAAGCTGCTGCAACCATCGCGCACGCGCATAGTGAAGGTCTAGTGACAATTGTATGGATGTACCCACGAGGTAAAGCAATTACAGATGAAACTGATCCACAACTGATTGCAGGCGCTACTGGTGTGGCTGTATCACTTGGTGCTGATTTTGTAAAAATAAAACCACCTGCAGCAACAGATATTTCAACATCAGTGCAAAATCTTAAAATTGCATGCGCTGCAGCAGGAAACACCAAAGTTATTTGCTCTGGCGGTCATCAAATAAAACCACAAGAATATCTCGAGCAAATTTATAACCAAATCCATGAAGGCGATGCCGCAGGCACCGCCACAGGACGCAATATTTTTCAATATTCGTTACAGGAAAGTATTGCATTAACAAACGCAATTGCTGGCATTGTGTATGATAATATGGATCTCAAAACAAGCATATCTTTGTTATCCTCTTGAATTTATCCTCATCCTGTCCTAAGCTAGAAACAAAAATAAGGATTATGTTGAATGAAAAAATATCTTGCGCTGCTCGGTGCTCTTTTTTTTATAACTCCAAACAACGGTTATGATCGTGATGTTTATGCACACTCTTTTATGTACACCAAACCCGCATACTATGATCTTGCTATGGAAGAAGCACTGTGGCATAACATTGCCTACAACAAAAAAGGCCCCGTTAAAGGTGGCATCCAATTAATTCCTTTTTTCCAACAATCAATGACACTTGATAAAACAGCTCGCTATTTTTTGATGAAAGGAAAAACTGAACTGCTTGTTGCCGGTGATGACACTCCATATATCTTAAACAGAGACATACGTGCTGAGTGGGTCAATTTACCATCTGATTTTAGTGGCTTTTTATCAGTCAATCCAAAACAACGGCAAGCTGGTGTGTTCCTTGAATACCAACAAGATTTAAAAAATTGGCTTGATATTGCAGTAATACGTGATATGTTTTTGACAATTTACATGCCAATATCTGAAACAGAAAATGCTATCAATCTGCGGCAAACAAATGTCACCAATCCACAAGCAACATTCCCGCAAGATATATTGCAAGCTTTTGATCAACCAGATTGGTGCTACAGCCGCATCTCTAATTGCCAAAAAAAGAAAGTTGGTGTTGCAGAATTGCGCATCAAACTCGGCACATCATACATTTCAGAAAATTATTTCCAACTTACCTACTATTCAGTTTTAGCAATTCCAACCGGTAACAAACAAAATGCACGCACCATGTTTGAACCAGTCAACGGTAACAATCATCACTTAGGAATTGGCGCAGGTATCACCATGCAAGCGCCACTGAATCGTAATCTTGATGATTACGCATTATGTGCATTTTTAAGCCTTGAATCTGTCATTCTGATTAGAAACAAACAACACCGCACGTATGATTTACTGCACAAACCATGGAGCCGATTTATGCAAGTTAATTTACCAATTATCGAAGGCAAACCATTTGATGAAAAAACAACCACCGATTTACCGGGTGTTAACTTTTTCACACAAAAAATTTATGCAAAACCGTTCAACGTTGTTGATTTTGCAGTCGGTTGGCGCTTGGCAACGCAATCATTTGAAGGTGAAGTTGGATACTCCATCTGGGGACATCCAACAGAACGTACCAATCTCAACACGCCAATCACGCAACCATTTGGTATTGCAGGAAGTGCTCCCGGAAAAACAGCAAGTCGCAGCACCATCGCTCAAAAGGCACCGGATGATCTTGATTTTGTTGCTATCACACGATTTGATTTAGATCAGCAGACAGGAGAAAGTAGCGGTGGATTTGTGCAGCGCGCAATCATGAGTTTGGGATGGATTACTAAAAATGAAGTTGTTGACACCGTTCTTGGCGTCGGTGGATCTGTTGACTCACCATTCGAAACTTCAATATTGCAACTCTGGAAAGTCTGGGGGAAATTCTCAATAACGTTCTAAAAGTAAACAAACCTCATGTTGTTACGCATGAGGTTCTTTTATTGTTGATAAATCGCTTTACTTAGTCTTTAACTATCACTACTACTTCTGATTTATTACTATTAGCCGCAAGCTTTTGTTGTTTAAAATATTCTCTAAACAAAGAACAACGCTCTAAGTTTTGTGTACCATAAATTATTGCTCCTACACTTTGTAAATTTCCGTCATAATCTTCTCTTTGCTCAACATCATCGCAATATATAACATTATTCAATCTTATATGTTCTGCAAAATGCCTAGGCAAAGCTTGTATTTTTTCAAGTGACCCCAGAGTCTTTATTTCTTTAAACTCTTTATCTCTTACACATTCCACCACTTTTGTGTATCCAAACACAGGAGTAGGATTTTCCTGATATCCATTACAACAAAAATATTTTGATAAATCATTACCCTTAATTTTTGTACGTTTCCCTTTATCAAAAACAAAATCTCCTTGGTGAGATATTTCAGGAAGTGATATAGAAAAAATAAAACCATCCGTAGAACCGAAAATAATTAATGCAAATATCATCTGTTTTATCGTCATTGTATGTTCCTCAAAAATATCTTAATTTAAAATTTTCTAGATATATCTATTTTTCCATCTTTATATTTCTTATAAACCACATCAGGAGCAAGTATATTCCCATTTTCTACATATCTCATACCAGAATTATGAAGCGCATTAAATATATATAATTCGCTAGCATTAAAAAACTGTTTATATAAATCAGTTGCTATATTCAACGATCTATCTGACACTTGCTTTTCATGCGCAAGTCTAGCCGCTAAAAAGAAAATTTGTGCTGCTACGTATGTTGTTGCCAACGTCAAACATGCAACAACAGCACATGCTACTTTATTTCTTTCAAACCAACTGTTTTTAATTTCTTCATTTTCAATTTGATCTTGTAAAGATTTATTAAGCGAAACAGAAATAATATTTTCACCAAATCGCTCTTTTACATCTTCTGACAATTGTCCCTTTTTACACGCAGAAGTTCCGATTACCAAAACATCCGGATATTGTTCACATTGATCAATCAACATCCACAATGTTGATGCAAGTAAACCGGAATAATCTGCCATTTCAGGCAATTCAGTAATAATCAAAGCAATCGGTTCTCCTTTTTTAAGAATAGGACGAACCTCAGACAATAGCATTTGTCGTCCTTCACGATAATCTTGTAAAAGTGCAGATGCTTCAATTATGTAATAATCATATCCACAACGTAATGCGATTGATTTTGCAATAGCTGTTGTACTTGCATTACTCGCTCCCCCCAGTAAAAGTAATCGCTGTGATATATCTTCTGCATCGGCAGATGGATATAGCAGCGCATTAATATTTTTTTTGACTGCAACAGGTGAATTTTTTAAAACTTCTTCAACCAAATTTTCATCAAAAGAATCTTCGTAACTAAATCGACCAATGCGTTGAGATTTATCCGCAATAACATGTTTATCAATCTCAGCGCATAGTAAAGAACTCATAAATAATAATACAGCACATACGTGATGTTTCATAAAAAAATCCTAAAAATATCTTAATTTGTTGTTTCTATAATAAATTGATCATTCTCATATTTGATAATAACTTCTTTTTAACTTATACCTTTCTCCCTCCTGGTTTTTTAATAATTTTTTCTTCTTATTTTTTCTGAAAATAATTTTCACCAACCAAATCAAAATGCCCGTTCTGCATACTTAAAGTTATTTCATCTGGCAACTCTTTCATCAGTTTTTCCCATTTTTTCATAAGCTTTTCTAATTCAGAAGCTGGAATAACAAAGTATTCCTGTTCATCTTCAGGACCATTGTAATGCACATTACCAAGCAAAACATTATTTCCTCTTTTCTCAAGCGTCATCAAATTGCCGGATATTTCATCTCCTTCTTCTGCAGAATGCAAAAATTTAATCCAAGTTTTATCTCCAAAACAAGTAATCTCTGTTGATAAAAAAAGAGCTAACTTATCTAATACACCATCAAATTTTCCACGATCATAATAAACGCCAGTTTTAGTGCTATGTTTAAAAAATTTAATTTGATTCATAATTTCTTCTTCTGTTTTGGAAATACAGGATAGACTGTTATTAGCTGCCCTTTTGCATTGATTATCATTTCTATTTTGATGTATTCAGATGTAAATCCATGTAACAAAAAATTTCCAGTATCTGCCTGAAATATAGGTACAACTTTATACTTTCTAGCGTATTTATAAGCTTCAATTATTTTTTGTTGCACTATTTCTCTACTCCAAACTTGGGGAAAAAAAGTAGATGGTTTCTTATATTTCATCCCTTCAACACCCCAATCGAATTTATAAATACCTGAGGCATGCTTTTGATAATTCTCAATTTCTATCTTATGACCATTAATCCTCTTGATAGTTTCTATTCTTCTACCAGGATCATGATGCCAACCAGATGGCTTAATCTTTCCTTTTGATGTAATTCTTAATTCTGGTTGCAGATAATGTTTGTAATTAGAAAGTGAAATGCTTTCTGGCAAAGGTCCATACCCCGACATTACAATATTATCTATGCCTAAAAGATCTTTACCTTTAAGCCTCTCAATAGGCCTTGCATCTTGTGTTGATTTTGAAATTCTTTGATATGGACTACCTTGTTTACCATATTTCTTAACTGCTGGACTAACTGATTCAATTGTTGTTTCTACTTTTGCAACTTCACTTTGTATACCAGCGCCCGCTTTCTCCATTTTTTCCATCAAACACGCAACTTCATCAGCGCATCGTACTGGCACACCTTCGGCAGTCACAGCAACTTCTGCTGATTCTCCACCTTTGCGCATGCAACTTAAAAATGTTGGTAAACTTTCTGCCGCAATCGCTGATACTACTTTGGTTACGCCATGCAGCAACATCATATCAACTGCCATTTTTGTACCAACACGCGCAACATCTTCTGTTACATTGTCTTTCTTTGCATATTCATATATCGCGACTAATGTTTGAGACTCTATCGCATATGGTTGTATCATCTGTGCATAACTTTTTGGATCTGTTTCTAAAAGATCTGTTGCAGCATCAAGCATACAACCCGTATATGCAAGTTTACCCAAACAATACCCTGCAACAACAAATGAATGCACCACATCTTGTGCAGCTTCAACAGGGTGACACACCGCATGCACCGCGCCATGCAATGATTCACAAGCACCATCGCATATTCCTTTTGCAACAAGCGGCACATGGGTTGATAATGCTGAATAGGTGTAATGTGCAGCATCTTTGGCAAAATCTATTAACGCCCAACATACATCGAGTGTGCGTGATGCCATTACAACATCACCATCTTTATTCAAACTTAATGATGCATTTGCAAGATCAATAACTGCATCGTTCATATTTGTAATCAAATCACCACTCACAATAACATCAACAACGGTAATTGCTTCATCAACCAAATGGTGTTGCAAATGCCCACCTTCACACAATATTCCTTTTTGATCTGATGTAAGATGTTCTAAATTAATACACGTTGCTTGTAAAGCAGTAGTGTTATGAATTTTTTTAAAAAATTGAGAATTAAGAGTTTGACGCGTAGCAGCATCACAACGCTTTTGGAACGTATCAAGATGTGATTTTTGTAATACATGATCTGAACATTCTGATTGCACTGCTGCAGCCTTTTTCTGCACATCTCGTTCTTTTATAATTCGTTCTTGCTCGATTTTTGCTTTATGAGTATCAGATGCTTGTTGAACTTTCTGTTGCAACGCAGGGTAACGTTGAAATACTGACGTAGTCTTTGTAGTTTTACCAAATAATCTACCTGATACAACTGTTGCAACAGATTCACGGCCTATAGCACACGCTTTCTCAAAATCACCATCATGCAATGCCTTATACACTACACCAAGATTACTTTGAACTGATGCCGCATCACGTAAATCTTTATCCCTCACACTACTTTCAACATTACGCCCATCATAATATTTCCAATTAATCTCTGACTTCACCTGCCGCATCAAAGGATTTTTTTGCGCAAGATTATCATATACATTTTGAGCAATGGTCGGATAAAATTCTTTCAAAAAATCTGCATATGCATATATCAGTACAACCTGATCTTTATGAGGAAGCGTTTCACAAAAATTATGGTCATCTCCTTTAAACAAAACAGATTCTATCCGTGTGCAATATGTTTCCAGACGATCAATAAGACTCGGTATGAGCGCCGTATCTGACTGTATCAGTTGAGGTAATACATATAAACAATGACGCAGACCATGTGGAAAAGCATATCCGGGCAATGCCCAATAACAATCTGCTATCGCACTACTATATATAAGTGGTGCAACAACGTTACTAAAATAATGTTTTAAATATGGTGATGCTTGATTTAAAACAGAATAATGAATTGGCGTTCTTGCATCTGCATAATCTGGTATTGTTGTAATATTTGCAGACAAACGCCAATTATGTGATGACTGAGTGTTATGGTTAACATGCATTTCAATATGCGGCGTGTTATCTTTGTTACTCCTATCATATAAATTTTCATAAGAAAACAAATAACAGCATTGCGCCAGCAAAAAAATATTTGTAAAAAAAATATTTTTGATTTTCATCATCACACTTTCTTTTTATTACGCTCCACCCGTAGCAACTTTGACTATCATTCCAAGAAAATTCAATATAACCTGCGTTATACCTAAATACTTATTCCACCATGCAGAATCTCTTTGCAAATCCATCGACTCTTTATGAGCTTCTTTCTGAAATTCAAAAGTTTCTTTCTGAAACGCAAATCCTCGTTCTGCTGAATAAATACCATGCGCAAGACCAATCGTTTGCAAAATAGTGGGATATGCTGTTTTGAAGAATGGTTGCAGATGAGGTTCAATTTTTTCATAGATAACAGTGGGATGATAAAATGGCTTCCACAACGCAAGTGCTTTTTCAAAATCTTTTTGCTGCACGGTATAACGTCGTGGCGTTCGCACATTGGCATATTGTATTGCTTTGCATACCAATTTTTCAATTTCTCGTGCAGATCTGCCATTTGTTTTTTTAACAAGATATTGCAAAAATGCAGCGTCAATTTTATGTCGTTCATGCTTTAAAAAATGTTGCAACATACGTTTACGTGCAACAGCATCGGGCATATTAATGGTGATAATATCTTCATCAAAACGGCTTTGTAATTGTGCAGGTAAATCTTTTTTTTGCTTATTTGATGTACCAATAAAAAAAACATTATCGTATTGCGCGCATGAATCTAATAAAATCCACAACGCCGCAGCAACCGTTGCATCAGAATCATGTTCTTTTTTGTAGCGATCAGTTAATTCAGTCAACTCATCAAGAATTACAACAACTTTTTCACCGGATTCTAAAACTGGATATATTTCCCGTAACAAATTTTGCGGACCAGAATTTTTATACTCATTCAATAAAAATGGCGCTTCAATCACATAATAATCATACCCACATTTAATGGCTATCGCTTTTGCAAGTGTTGTTTTTCCTGTGCCTGGTTTACCTACAAGCAAAAGCCGCTTGGGTAAAGCGGCTTTATTTTTGCACGGATATAATAGATTAATAATTATCTGTTTAATTGCAGCAGGCGCAGCTGCAAGAATATTATTCACACATTCGTCATCAAAACAATCTTCATCACTAAATCGCCCAATTCTTTGATAACAAACGCCACCATTATTATACACATTATTTTGATTATTCTGATACAGCATATCATCAGGAATATTCACACTGCTAAAATCAAATGGTTTTTCCCAAAAATCTTGTTGAGAAAACTGTTCTAAAAGTGATTCACTTTGTTCATCTTCAGCAAAAAAACAAAAATAACTACAGAACATTAAAATAAGAAAGGTATATTTCTTCATTGCATACTTTCACTTTTGTGATCAAATTCACATCAGTATACTACAAAAAAACAACCTCTCAAGATAAAAAAATGAGAACTAAAAAATTATTGAACCTGAATAAAAATCTCCGGCCCTTTTTGATATTTTTTATATTCTTGATACCCATACCATGCTGCAAACAATGCTATGATCAGTAAAACTATTGATGCGACTAATCTTTTTGTCATCTGTGTACATCCTACATTTAATATTGATTTTGTATGCTCATACTATGAGGCGCGAATGCTGCTTTGTCAACACGCGCGCCCCAATTTTTATTTTAATCAACCTCAAAAGCTGCCTCCAATTCCAAATCCTGCAACAATCTTACGCATGCTTTGTAATCAATAGAATCTTTCTCTACTTTCTGCATTGCATCTTTTACAGTTTTTATTTTTTGATCACGTGTTTTTTCATATTTACCAAAAAAATATGATTGATTATAAAACAATGACGATCGCAATTCATTCATTTTTTCTCGGACCGTTTTTTCTTCTTCTTGGATTACTTTTTCTTTTTCTTGCATTGCTTTTTCAGCAACCCCTAATACTAACTCAAACGGCAGAAATCCTTTAACCACTCTCTGAATATCTTGTGGCAAGCTCAGATAAATTTGATAATCAGCATCTTTTTTATCCAACATCACAGGCTCTCCATTTTTTTGCGCTAGATATAAACGATGTAAAAATCGTGCTTGTGCAAGATTTAATTGTGTTGCAATATAATCAAGCATTTTATCATAAATAAAATTCCATAAAGTTAAATTACCTTTCCCACCTGAAATTATATAATTACCATCAGGACTATACGCTACACAAAGAGCCAAGTAACCGCTCCGAAAAATCTCTATCCGTTCACCCGTCTTACCGTTCCATAAAATTAAATTATCATGCGATCCTGAAATTATATAATTACTATCAGGGCTATACGCTACACAATTCACTGGACCAACATGTCCTTCAAGAATTTTTATCTGTTTAAAAGTCTTGCCGTCCCGTAAAATTAAATGTTTACCTTCACCTGAAACTATATAATTACCGCTAGGACTATACGTTACACACTTTACTATCCTAGCATGTCCTTCAAGAATCTTTATTTGTTCACCAGTCTTACTATTCCATACAATCAAATTGTTATCATATGATCCCGAAATTATATAATCACCATCAGGACTATATGCTACACAACTCACTGTACCAGTATGTCCTTTAAGAATTTTTATCTGTTTAAAAGTCTTACTATCCCGTAAAATTAAATGTTCACCTTCACCTGAAACTATATAATTACCGCTAGGACTATACGTTACACACTTTACTATCCTAGCATGTCCTTCAAGAATCTTTATTTGTTCACCCGTCTTACCATTCCATAACACCAAAGTAGAATCTGCTGATCCTGAAACTATATAATCTCCATCTGGACTATATGCTACACAATCGACCGTTCCTCTATGTCCTTTAAGAATTTTTATCTGTTTGAAAGTCTTACTATCCCGTAAGATTAAATGTTCATCTTCACCTGAAACTATATAATTACCGTTAGGGCTATACGCTACACACCACATTAAACTGCTATTATATGCTGCCATAAATACATCTTTGCTGTGTCTCAAATACTTAACAACCGGCGCAATAATAGCCTCCTTTTGAGCAAGCGTTGTCCCTATTTGCTCTTGCACATTCATTGGAAAAAAATACGCCATTAATAAAGAGGTTAAACCTTGCATCTCTAAATTTGATGCAGCATTAATCAGAATTCCTTTTTGATCCTCCGAAAGATTGGCATAAAATTTTCTAAACTTTTCAAGATTATCAGAAACATTCAATGCTTTTTGCACCAATTCAAGTTCTTCACTCGTTACCATAGGAGCATCAACCCAATGATATTTGGTTCCTTCACCTTTGTGCTGCATAGCTTTCATCTGATCTATTTGCCACTGCGGCAGCTCCATGCGTACATTATCAGATGTTTTCACCCATATGAGTTTATTTTTATATCGTTCGGCTTGCTCTTGTTGGCGAACAGGAACTGCAAGTCGACGACTTTTAAGCGTATATTTCGTTGGCTCCATAGTATGCAACCGCACACCAACACAAAACACTGTCATTAAAACAATTAGACCGGCAAGTGCATTCACTTTTTTTGTATGCTTCATCATTCCCCCCTCTTATTTAAAACCACCTAAACCTAGGTTATCAAAATTACAATTAAAAAATAAAGAAACTGTTTGTTTCATCTCTTGCGTCTGTATTTTTATTCTGATAAGCTGTTGGTGTTTATCGTTTATGAGCTCATAAACGATGTTGGTTATCTGTTTATTTTTACTAAAGTGATGTCTATGAACATTTATGTTGGAAATCTCTCTTACACCTCTACAGACAATTCATTAAGAACTCTTTTCGAAACCTATGGCGCCGTAACAACAACTAAAATTGTTACTGACAAATTCACCGGCCAATCCCGTGGTTTTGGTTTTGTTGAAATGCCAAATAATGATGAAGGTCAAAAAGCTATTGATGGACTTAATGGCTCAGATTTTGAAGGCCGTAAAATAGTGGTCAATGAATCCCGTCCACGTGAAGACAATGGTAACAGCCGTCCTCCACGCCGTGATGGTGGTGGTGGTGGCTACAACCGCGATGGTGGCGGTAGAAACTCTCGCTACTAATCCTTAAGCCTTCTTACGCAGTAACTCCAGAAGGCGGCAATAAGAGAAGAAATAAGAATTTAGGGCTTATACATATAGTATGAGCCCTGATCTGTATCCAAAATATAAACCTTGCTTAGACCATTTTCTTCTGATAGACTGTTAAATGTAATAAATATTTATTGGCCAATAAATGTTATCGGTAATTGTTTTATTTTTACTAGAGTGATTTTTTTATGAATATTTATCTCGGAAATCTCCCTTATTCAGCAACAGAAGCTTCAATCAAAGAACTTTTTGAAGGTTTCGGCGACGTAACAACAACTAAAATTGTTACTGACAAATTCACAGGCGCATCTCGCGGTTTTGGTTTTGTTGAAATGCCAAATGCTGATGAAGCTCAAAGAGCTATCGCTGAATTAAACGGCAAAGAATTTCAAGGCCGTAAATTGGTTGTTAACGAATCTCGTCCACGTGAAAACACTGGTGGTGGTTACAGCAATAGCAGTAACAACAGCCGTGGCCCACGTCGCGAAGGTGGTTTCAGCCGTGATGGTGGCAGAAATTCTCGCTACTAAAATTTAGTAGGTTATGAATTTAGAAGAGAGTTGCGTTTTTCGCAACTCTCTTTTTTGCTATCCTTGACTTACTCATCTCATAATTCCTAGTCTTTTTCTATATATTTTAAAAAAAGGCTATGAAATCCATGACAAAAAAGCGGTATCTCATCGCAATTTTCATCATTCTGGGTATTCTCACCATCCTCTGGCTTACCCCTTCATGCATATCTTCCTCCAGCAAAATTAAAGTCGGCATCATCCATTCATTAACCGGCGACTTAGCAATCAGTGAAAAACCAGTTGCAGATGCGACAGTTCTTGCAATCAAAGAAATTAATCAAAAAGGTGGTATTTTAGGTAAACAGATTGAAGCAATTCTCGTTGATTGCAAATCTGATGAACAAATTTTTGCGCAAGAGGCGGAACGTCTGATTACACAAGAACATGTTGCCGCACTTTTTGGCTGCTGGACATCACCAAGCAGAATTGCCGTTAAAGATGTTGTAGAAAAACATAACTCCCTTCTTTTTTATCCCGTGCAATTTGAAGGCCTCGAAAATTCACCACATATTGTCTACGCAAGCAACACGCCCAATCAACAAATTATTCCTGGTGTTACATGGTGTATGCAACATCTTGGCAAAAAGTTTTTCTTGGTTGGTTCTGATCTTTTAGTACATGAAATTGTTAAAGATATTATTAATGCTCGTGATGGAACAGTTGTCGGTGAAGAATATCTTGCACTTGGTAATACAAATATTGATCCTATCGTAGAAAAAATTATCGCTGCAAAACCGGAAGTTATTTTAAATAATATTGAAGGTGAACAAAACATCGCTTTCTTTAATGCACTGCGCAAACACGGCATAACACCTGAAAAAATACCAACCATGTCATTCAGTATCTCTGAACCAGAACTTAAAGTTTTTAAAATTGATTCTACAACTGGAGATTATGCAACATGGAGTTATTTTGAAAGTATCAATAATGCTGAAAATAAAAATTTCATCAAAAAAGTCCAAGAAGCGTATGGTAAAGATCATGGCACCAGTGATGCAATGGAATCTGCGTACTACAGCGTGTATGTATGGAAACAAGCAATAGAAAAAACACAATCGATACAGACAGATCACGTTATTCCTGCACTACACAATCAAGCATTTAATGCCCCGCAGGGCTTAATTCATATTGCAGAAAATTCATTGCAAACATGGCAATTTGCACGTGTTGGAAAAATTAGATCAGATAAACAATTTACTATTTTATGGAGTTCTGAAAAAGCTATAGAACCTGTGCCATATCCTCCAACAAGAACTGTGGAAGAGTGGAATGCGCTACGCGCAAAATTAGAGTCAAATGATAAAGCAAACTCCCCGCGCTCGCCCTGAACTTGTTGAAGGGTTTCTTCGAGCGCTCGAGGATATCCTTCGACAGGCTCAGGACGAGCGCTTAGGAAAAAAATGATGTTAAAAAAAGTAATAAAATACTCAACTTTCTTTCTTTTTATTGTTACCGCAAGCATCTTTGCCCTTTACAACTATTTCTACTACTCCACAATTCCAGCATATGAAAAAAAACTAACTGCAATGGTGCATGAGCGTGCACAAGAAATTAATAATTATCTCAATCAACAAGAAAAAAATGCAGTAAAATTATCAAGTGAAGCGACAATTCTTGATGCATTTAGCAAAAAAGAAAATAGCGCTCAAAGAAACCCTTCGACAGGCTCAGGGCGAGCGGAAGAAGAAACCCTCCTTGCCGCTCACAAAGAACTTATGGGATTTAGCAATGTATTTTTAATTGATAAAACCGGCACTATTATTTTTTCAACAGCAGAAAAAATCGGTGTTGGTACAAATATCACGGAACACACAACTTCATCACTCGGCACATCATATGAACGCGCTGCGATGACACTCACCAATGATTTTTCAAGCTTTAATTTTAATGAACTTTTGCAAGAGCCAGCACTTTTCATCACCATACCCATTCTTCATGAAAAAAAATTCATCGGCACTCTCACCTATCAATTAGATGAAGAAAAAATCTATCTCATTGCACATCAATATATTGGTTTAGAAAAAACAGGAGAAGTTGTTCTTGCATGTAAAGATGGTTCGTCAATTATATTTGTTGCACCAACGCGCAATGATCCAGATGTAGCATTTAAAAAACGTGCAATATCTGCAAATAAACCTCTTCCAATACAACACGGTGCACTTGGCCAAAATGGTTCTGGAATAGCAACCGATTATCGCGATCAACAAGTTGTAAGTGCATGGCAATTTATTCCTAAACTTGATTGGGGGATGGATATTAAAATTGATTTGCATGAAATATTACAATCAGCTGACATAATCTATAATATTTTTATTTTATGTTTGATGATGCTCATCCTGAGCATATTTTGTACAATATATCTTTTTTATCAACGCATACGTCACAGATTACATGCTATTAATACACAATTCCCTTGTAACAAAATTCCTTCTGTATGCAAAAATCCAATGTTTATTATTTTATTACTTGTTGTTGGATGCGCTGCAAAAAATATCATCCTCTGTAAAAAAGATGAACTTTCTGCCATTCAAACAGCAAAACATAAAGCAATCGAAACCACCACCGATAATGCTGAAGCTATTGAAACAATTTTGACCAAAATACAGTTTGTTGCCCAATCAATTGCTAACGATTTACACAGTAACTATCTCAAAAAAGATGATATCGCCACGCGCATCAATAGAGATTTCAAAGAAAACAGCATTTTCACTGAAATTTCCGTCATTTTTACTCCATATAGTTATGATCCAAACATAGAATTATATGCACAAACAACGGGAAGCAGCGAAACGGTCAATTCATACAAAACAAAATGGTATACACAAGCGATCGAAAAAAATTCTGTATGGTTAATTGATCCAATGCAACATGAGCATGAACATATCACTAAACCAACAGGTGCGTATGCATGCACATTCCTTGATCAAGCACATAAAGTGCGCGGTGTTGTTGCAATTACCTTCTCACTCACTCCAATTATACATACCGCTGAATATGATGGCATTGGCCAAACAGGTTATTCAATTATTATGACGGATGATGGAAGATTTATTTTTCACCCTCTTGCTCATCTTGCATACTCTGAAACAACATTGCTGCAATACGCGCAATCACAAGGAAACAGTGAACTTGCAACTGTTGCGCAAAAAGTAACTGCAGGAAAACCTGTCATGGCATCATACAACTCAGAAAACACCAATGAACGTATGTGGATATATACGCACCCCATTAAACCAAACAATTGGATTATTGGAACAATTTTTTCACAAGATGAAATTAGTGTATCGTCAGATACGCTGCGTCATTATTATTTCTGGATACTCATATTACTCACTCTCAGCATATTACTGATACTTGCACTTGCATGCAGATATACACTGTTCTCTCTCAGTTATTACATTATTATCGCCAATGCAATACTTGTAATAGCACTGCTCACAACATGGTATATTATTAAACGCACAACAACAGTCAACAGAGAATCACGCACGATTATTACTGATCAATCTGCACTCAATAAATTCTTAAATGATCTCAATGATGAAGCTTCTCGCAAACATGAAAACCCTCCTATCACTGTTCCATCCGGAATTCTTTTATATTCACTCAGCAATACCGGCCCTGATAGCGTGACACTTTCAGGTTATTTATGGAACAAATACAACACGCAAGTGCACACCGATATAATCCGTGGCATGGATTTACCACAAGCAACACGTATGGCGTATGGAACTCCAATTCTTTCAGTTGCAGATCATGAAGAAACATCAACATGGAATATCCAAGGCGTTATGTATCAAGAACAAAAATATGCAAAATTCCCATTCGATCAACAAGAATTACGTATCATGCTTGAGCACAAAGATATTGAAAAAAATATTATCCTCACACCAGATTTAACTGCGTACAAAAAATTAAGCCCTGAATCAACACCAGGATTAAGTAAAGAATTTTCACTGTCTGGATTCACCATTGAACAAGCGTTTTTTGAATATCAAAAAGTTGAACCAAAAGCTAATTTTGGATTTAAAGAATATGGTAAAGTTACTGATAATTATCATCTGATCTACAACGCCATCATTCATCGCAATTTGATCAATCCATTTGTGATCTATCTACTTCCACTGCTTGTTATTCTTTTTACATTATTCGCGATACTTTTAATCATCAAAAAAACAAGTTTACCACTCTCTATTATTGGTGCACATTCAGGTTTATTTTTTGCACTCATCGTGTTGCAACGATCAATGCGTGAACAGTATCCATCAGGAAGCACATTGTATATGGAATATGCATTCTTTTACACATACATCACAATTATATTATTGATCATCCACACTATTCTGATGTTTTACTACAAACGCTGGGAAAAATATCAAGATAGATCACTTTATCTTATGAGAATTTTATTTTGGCCATTCCAATGGATCACATGGCTTATTACAACGGTTATTATTTTTTATTAAATGATTTTTTAACACAAAAGGATTTGTATGAAAACACAACATATCACTCGCGGTATTATTCTGAACGCGCTGATACTCTCAGCTACCTGCTCAAGTATGAATTATATGAGCAGCACATACAATTCAACAACAAATATGATCAAAACAAACATGGCTGAAGCACGAATATGGACATCAAACTTTTTGAAAAGCTGCTGGAACATTGGAATATTAGCAACATTATATGCAAAAATGGGAATGTATGATTTTAAAAAAATTAGCGGCCTTGATGAAAATACATTGGATACATACAATAAAAATCAATTAGAAAATGCGCAAAAACGTGTAGAAGCAATGCAACAATATTCTCCCGTATCAGCACAAAACACATTAATTAATTTTTCTATAAAAATTCAAAATCAAATTATGCAAAAAGAAGATGCCGAAAAAGATGCCCTTGAAGAAGCAAAAAGATTAGAAGAAGGATTTACTCCTGAACAAATATCTGCACTTAAAGATGTCAGCAAAATACTCAACAAAAAATAAATAAAGGGGCTTTACCCTTCGATACTTTTTTATTACGTTACCTTTCATAAAAACACTCAGGGCGAGCGGGTTAAGAATCAATATTTCTTTCTTCCGCTCACCCTGAGTGTTTTTTGTCTTCAAAAAATGTATCGAAAGGTTATTCTTCTTCAACCTCTTCATAAAACACTGCAATATCACCAATCATGCCGCGTTTTGTATACAATTCACCTTCCATTTTATCACGTTTTGCTGCTGCAATAACTTCTGATAATTTTACCTGTTGTGTTGATCCTGCAGGGCGAGGGAATTGATATGTTAATTCATATGATCCAGCTTTTTTTGCAGTGAAAATTCTGATCAAACCTTGACCACCTGCTACTGATTGCCCTGGTTGCACAACTTGCTCAACATCTTTACCATCTTCTTTATATTCAACACTGATTGTATCGGATGAATCATTCATAACTACTATGTCACCAGATGATCTTCCCATGCTCATAAAACTCATTCCACCACCAAAACGATTTTTTATAAACATCACACCAACAATAGCTGCTACAGCAAGTAGCCCGATCATTAACACTTTCTCCATAGAATGTTTTTTCATAAAAACTCCTTTATTTTTAAAAAACTTCTAACTTTATTGCTTTCCAACTTTTCTCCCCGCGCTCGTCCTGAGCCTGTCGAAGGATATCTTAGAGCGCTCGAAGAAATCCTTCAACAAGTTCAGGACGAGCGCAAAAGATAAATTTCATTATCACAACACTAACACAAATATTATTTATTCTGCAATGACATCCAACAGTTCATGCAATGCAATAAGACGATCCGGTTGCTTAAATATTCCTGATCCAATCGCGCAATCATCAACTCCTTTTTCAGCAACCATTTTTATATTATCTTTCGTAATTCCACCGTCGATACCAATTTTAAAAACATAATTATTTTTTTTGCGATGCGTTATTAATTTTTCGAGTCGAGAAATTGACTCACTCAAAAAACGTTGTCCAGAAAATCCAGGTTCAACTGACATCAACAAAACTTGATCTACGACATTCAAAAATGGAAAAATTTGCTCAAGGGGTGTTTTTGGACTTATCGCAATACTTGGTCTCTGTTTTTTTTCTCTTATTATTTTTACAAACTTCTCAATATCAATTTCTGATTCAATATGAAATGAAACAAGAGAATCACTTGGTAAAAAAAATTGCGTGTAAAATTGTTCTGGATGTTTCACCATCAAATGTATCCACACTGGTTTATTCACCATTTTTGCAATATTATTTACATCATCAACTGACAACGCAGAATTCGAAACAAACTGATTATCCATAACATCCAAATGAAAACCTGCGCAATATGGTTGGAGTAAATCTATTTCATCTTTTAAGTTTTCTGATATCACTGACATGAGAGATGGGTAGATATTCATCATAAAAAATTCCTTTTTTTTATTTTTACTATAACACATATTGTTATACGACCAAAACACAGCCCTTGTATATAAATTATCTGAGTGCATCGTTATAAACTATTAACATAGAAAACAATTATTTTTATATAACCAAAAAACATTTATAAACAATGGATTATAAGCCAAATCCACACAACAAAATAATAACAAACCTGAGTCTCTTAATGTAAAAAATGTTTGAACTTTTTTATTTTTTGTGTATACTAATTTGCGATAACATTTTAATGCAAAGGAGACATCTATGTTTCATAATTTTCGCCCACTCGGCGATCGTGTCTTAATTAAACTCGTTGAACAAGAACAAAAAACAACCTCAGGGATAATTATTCCAGATGCCGCTCGTGAGAAGCCACAAACAGGTAAAGTTGTTGCCGCAGGCCAAGGTCGTTTGATTGAAGGTAAAGTTATACCTCTTGCTGTTAAAGCTGGCGATATTGTGTATGTTGGCAAATACTCAGGGACTGACGCTGGTGATGATCACCGCATTATCCGTGAAGATGATATTCTTGGAATTATTGAAGAATAAATTTTTATAAAAGGTAGTAAAATTATGTCATCAAAAAGAATCGTTTTTGGCGTCGACGCACGTGAAAAAATTCGCAGAGGGGTTGATACCCTTGCCGATGCCGTTAAAGTTACACTCGGGCCTTTAGGCCGCAACGTTGTGATTGAACGTTCATATGGTGCCCCAACAATCACCAAAGATGGCGTGACGGTTGCAAAAGAGATCACCCTGGAAGACAAGCTGGAAAACATGGGTGCGCAAATGGTGCGTGAAGTTGCAAGCAAAACAGCAGACATTGCTGGTGATGGAACAACAACCGCAACGGTGTTAGCGCAAGCAATTTTCAGAGAAGGAAATAAATTTGTTACCGCTGGTGCAAATCCAACTGAACTGAAACGTGGTATTGATAAAGCTGTTACAGCAGTTGTCGAAACCATCAAAAAAAATTCATCTCCCGTTTCTGATAAAAAAGAAATTCAACAAATTGCGACCATTTCTGCAAACTCTGATGAAGCAATTGGTGATCTGATTGCGCAAGCAATGGAACGCGTTGGCCGCGATGGTGTGATCACCGTTGAAGAAGCTAAGGGCATGAAAGATGAACTTGATGTGGTAGAAGGTATGCAATTTGATCGTGGATATCTTTCTCCATATTTTGTGACTAATCAAGAAAAGATGGAAACTGTTTTAGAAAATCCACTTTTGTTGATTGTTGAAAAAAAAGTCACCAACATGAAAAGCTTGTTGCCTATTTTGGAACAAGTTGCAAAAACTGGTCGTGCGTTATTAATCATCGCTGAAGATGTTGAAGGTGAAGCGCTTGCAACATTGGTCGTCAACAGATTGCGTGGTGTATTAAATATTGCAGCAGTCAAAGCACCTGGTTTTGGTGATCGTCGCAAAGCAATGTTGGAAGATATTGCAGTGCTTACTGGCGCAACATTAATTTCAGAAGATATTGGTCTAAAACTTGAAACCATTCAATTAACCGATCTTGGAACCGCAAAACGTGTTGTGCTTACCAAAGATAATTGCACAATTATTGAAGGTTGTGGTGACATCAACGCAATCAAAGGCCGCGTTGCGCAATTACGCACGCAGATTGAAAACTGCAGTTCTGATTACGACAAAGAAAAAATGCAAGAACGTTTAGCAAAACTTGCGGGCGGTGTTGCAGTTATCAAAGTTGGTGCAGCAACAGAAACTGAAATGAAAGAAAAAAAAGATCGCATTGAAGATGCATTGCATGCAACACGCGCTGCAGTTGAAGAAGGTATTGTTGCAGGTGGTGGCGTTGCATTAATTCGTGCACAACATGCTGTTGAAACATTAAAATTAGAAGGCGATCAACAACTTGGTATGCAAATTGTTCGCCGTGCATTGGAAGAACCTCTGCGCGTGATTTCAGCAAATGCGGGGTATGAAGCTTCCGTGATCACCAACAAAGTAAAATCTGAAACTGGTAATATCGGTTTTGATGCTAAAAAAGGTGAATATGTTGATATGGTACAAGCAGGAATCATTGATCCTGCAAAAGTAACACGTTCAGCAATTCAACACGCAGCATCAATTGCAGGATTATTGCTCACAACAGAAGCAACGGTTTGTGACATTGCAGAAGATAAAAAAGAAACCCCTGCAATGCCAAATATGGGCGGCATGGGTGGAATGGGCGGCATGTATTAAACCCTCCCGCTCGTCCTGAGCTTGTCGAAGGATTGCCATAATTACATTGACCCCAAAAATTGGGGTCAATTTTTTTGTATTTTTTATAAAAAAAATCTGTTATTGTACGACTATAATAAATAGTTCACAATTTTTATTATGGAGTAATAATGAAGCAATCAAACTTTTTTCTTACATTCATGATATCCATCAATGCTATTTTTTGCTTGGCAATGCAAAATGATGATAATAAAAAAACAATCTCTACTTTATTCAAACTTGCATACGAACATAAACCAGCCGAGGCAAAAAAACAAAAAGAATTTTATGAACAATATCTCAATAATTTTAATCAACATACCAATGAATTATATGATGCAATACTTCTACCAAAAACAGATTGCAACAAAACAGATACAATACGCCACATTCGTACAACAATAGTTACCAATGATTTAATTCCTCTCAAACAAAAAATATATAATCTTTTAAATTGCATTGAACGTTACAATTTATATCATGATAACTATGACAGGCAAAACCGTAACAATCCTCCACCCAGAATATACATTATTGATTCTGTTATCAGTTCACTGAAAGATTGTACAATTCCTTTACATGAGAAAAAAGTCGAAAATTACCAATTTCTTATTAATCACATAGCTTATTTTTCAGTCAACAAAAATAATCAGCATACTCCATCTATTTTTGAAGCATTACAATCCATCTCAAACGATGCAGAATTTATTCAAGATCTGGAAACATTATTGAATAAAGAAACTTTGAATGAAAAACAGTTAGAAAAATGGAAAAAGTAATATACGTAATTATATCTTTCTCATTATTCCTACACCTTGTTGCATCTGAACAACCTCTTGCAGTTGCTGAAAAAAAACCTTCTTTAGAATTTCTCTTTTCATCTCAGTTACAAAAAGATGATAAAAAAACAGCAAAATGGCTCCTCAAACAAGGAGCTGATCCAAATATCAAACGATTCAGTCAAAGCTCACTATTGCACAACGTTATAGAAAAATCAGATAATCCAGAGACAACTTTTACATTTACACAATTGCTTTGCAAACACAATGCCGATGTCAATATCAAAAACAGTTCCAAAGAAACTCCTTTAATATCCGCGATAAAAAAAAATGATGAAAAAACAGTAGAACTTCTTTTGAAACAAGGCGCACAACCCAATATTGAAAATGATCGTGGCGAATATCCAATCCACATCGCAATGGAGTGGGATACCGAACAAGAAAATCACTTTTATAAAAAAAGAAAAATTTTACCAACTATTGTCATACTACTTTTAAAACATGGAGCTGATCCAAATGTACGTTATCATTTTAAAAGTGCAACGCCTTTACATGCAGCAGTATTTCATAATGAACCTACAATAGTCCAAGCACTTCTTTATTATGGTGCAAACAAAAATATTTGCGATGATAGAGGGTATACACCGCTCGATCTTGCAAAAAAATATGGTTATAAAAAAATTGCCGCAATACTTTCTCATATAGTTCCTTACGCACCACCTGCTTGGTTAACAATTGAAGAAGAAATTGCATCATTTCATTACATAGAATGGATTAAAAAAATTCCATTTATCATCAACACAACACAACCATTTTCAAATAAAACTATTATTGATGATTATGTACAATCTGTTGACTTCCGCTCATCCTGAGTGTCGAAGAATTTTGATCTTTTTATAAAAGTTGTTACCCTGAAATAATAATAGTTTATTTTCTAATTACAATTTCAGGGACACAGACATGAACAGATCACAACTTTTTCTTTTAAGTATAATTTCTACATCTGTCTTTTTTTGCGCAGCAATGGAAGAAAAAGATACACGAGATCAAAAACAAATAGTCCAACAACAAAACCAATTAATCCATTATGTTCCTGTAATTGGAAGGCTTGCACGAGGAGAACCTGGACATCAAATTGTATGGGATATATGTACTGGTGCAATTAATGGAGCAGAAGCAGTTCGACAAGGAGTCAACACTGTAAGAAACTCCCCCACAACAGCAACGATAACAAATGCTGTAGCAACAGGTGCTCAAGCTGGAGCTGAAATATTTGCAACCAATGCATACTCCGCAGGAGTAACATTATGTACAGCAACACAAAATTTATATAACTGGGCACATACTCAACGATTACAATCCACAGAAAATAAAGAAAAACAACAACCGACCTTTCAGGAAGCTCTTGCTGTCTTCAAAACCAATATGACCATTATGCCAAAATTGAACCAAAACCAATCAGAACGAGAAAAATGTAAAAAAGGTATGATCGAAGAATTAGAAATAATCAAGCAAGATATATCTTTAATAACAGAATTAATTAATCAAGTAAAAGATACACCTACATCAGGAATAAGAACGACAATAATAGATCATGTCCTTAAAAAAGTTGAGTCAGATGAAATCACTACAGAGAACGCAGAAGACTACGCAAGTATTATTGATGAAATAGCTCAATTTTCAAAAACTGAAGATGGTCAAAATAAGTTTGCAGAAAGCTGTATGGGAAGTTCCTCTATAGAACCTACATTCAGCGACGGAGAATCACTATTATTAGAACTAGAAGAAACAGAAGATTCTGTAATTAAAGCAAATGCTTTCAAAGAATTCATAGACAAATACATGAGTAATGATTCTCGCATGCAAACTGTATTACAAAACAAAAAACAACGAATCGCTGCAAGAGAATTATTAAAAACAGACATAGAATTGTTGCGGAATTTAGCGCAAGATCGAGGTACAGCAATGCAACAGTTGATGGCAAAATTAGCAACTACAGAAACACAATTGAATCGTGCACTTAATGCAGCAGAAAAAATAATAAAAGAATGTGAATTGGCACAACAAAGCATAACAACATTAGAACAAGAAAAAGCACAATTAGAAACTCTAGCAAGTGAACAAAAAGCAACTATCGGACAACTAAAACAAACAGAAATCGAAAAAGCACAAAAAATAGCAGACTTAGGAACCCAAGCAAATCAACGAACTACAGAAACAGAACAGTTAATAACAGTACTAGACCAAAGAATCACTCAATTACAAGATAAAATAACTTCTTTGAAACGTTACCTTGGCCTAACCAGTTTAAGCGTAGGCGCATTATTAGTATTGTTGATCCTGCACAAAACAGACCTGCTAAAAGACTTCCTTAATCAATTACACATACCATCATTTTCCAACTAAATAAGCAAACTGCATCAAAAAAAAAGCTCCAAGAAATTGGAGCTTTTTTTGATCTTATTATATTTCTTTTTTATACTCACTCAAAAGAAAATGAAAATTAGCATGAAGGAAATAAACTTGAACATACAAACAGCGGTACAAACATTAATCCTGCTCATTTTTTCTTCTATCCAATGTATGGAAATCAAATCAAAAAATAATACGCTTACCAAACAACCAACTTTGCAATTAGATTATTCCTTAATCAATACATTAACGACAAACATTAAAAAAGATCGATCTAATCCACTTCTTTTCCGCCAACGAACAAAAAGATTACATCTATTACAACAATTACTAGATAACAAAATTAACATCTCTTTGAGCAGTAAAGATGAAAATATTAAATTTTGGCTCGGTAAAGATACAACAATGATCCCAAATCTTCTTTATGATAAGTTCTTGTCTTTATTAAGCTATAGATCCAATGTTCAAAAAAAAGTTATACTAGCTGACAACCCTTTTAATGCAAAAAAAGCGTTCGCTTTCAGTCTACAAATTGACAGTTCTCTCTTATATTTTACTGCTACACAACCTTTAGATTACGATACAAATGGTATACTCAAAAAGTTTTTATACGAATATATACATGACACTGAAGTACAAAAATATATTAATAATCCCGTTATTCCAGATCAAGCAAACATTGATACTAAAAATCAGTTCCAACAATTAATACATGATGAAGACGAATATGATCTTTTTATGATGTTACCGCATGCAACACAAGAATTATTACAAGATATTCTCCTCGAAAGATAATAATGAAAAGCTTACATATCATCCCTTTCAGTATTATATTTTGTATTGCAAACATCACTTTTTGCATGGAAAATTATGTAGAACTCGAACAACCTATCAATACCTCTGACATATCAATCATCAATTATATCGATACAAAAATCAGCAAAGCTTATGAAGGCTACAAAGAATTATTTGATTTTTTGACACTTTTACATGTAACAAACAAAGATGCATTCGATATCATGCAACTCACCAACTTACACTGCCAAAAAATGAATACCCCTTTACATAACACACTCATTGACGCATTATGCAAAAAAAATATTTTTTTTAATGAAGCAATTAATTATTTCAGTACATCTGTTCATAAAAACATAGACCAGGTTACCTACAAAACAATAGACATTGTTGATAATCCTACAGCAGAACAACCCTCACCAGAATTCAACAACATACCACAAGAAATACGCGAATACATCATGCAAAAGGTTCACGATGAAATTGATCTATGGTATGAAATTCCTCTGCCACATCCAGATGCAGTTCATCGATTTGCTATACATCCAGCAACAGATAGAGCAATCACGTATAGCTTTGACTATCAATTGCGCGTGTGGGATCTGACAACAGCATCCATATTCTTTACATGTATGGGAGATAATGCCATTGATCTTGTGCAATTTAATGAAAATGGATCTTTGTTTGCAACAGCTTCTCGATATAGAACATATAACAGTGATGAAATATCTTACATAAAAATATACGATCTTATTGCAAAAAAACTATTGCTTACCATGCAGCATGATGCTCGTGTGTACCACGTAAAATTTATCAAAAATTCACCACTCCAACTGACCACATTTGGGAAGAAAAAGATTGATGGATACAAACATGCAATAGTCACCCTCTGGCACCTTAATACAAAAAAACCCAGCACATATGACTCAAAAATATCGCCATGGCAAGGTAAAAACTTTAATTTTTTTGTATCAGACAAATACGCCGGATATGTTGATGATGATGAGAACACGGTACGAATTATCAAAAAGAAATGCGCTCCATTATATATTTGCAAGCAAGCCATCAAAAATAATACCGATGTAAACACGCTTGATACCATCCCCAGATCGCAACAATATCACCAATTAACTCAATATGAAAAACAACTCATTTCTACAAAAATTGAACAAGAAAAATCATGGTTAAAAAACAGTCCCATGATTTTGGCGCTTGCAAGAAAATAATTATAACCGATCATATTTCGTCGATTTACCTTTGCATTTTTCAATCGGATATTTACGTGCTGCTTCAATACGTTTATGTGCAATAGCGGAACTTAAATCAATATTGTGGCGTGTACAAAATGCCAATAATAAAACTGCCACATCAGCAATTTCATCTTCAACATCTTGTCGACGGTTTTCTAATTCTTCATACGATGCTGCACTTTCACACCACAAAAATAAGTCCATCACTTCAGCCGCTTCTGATGCAAGTGCCATGCTTAAATTTTTTGGACTATGAAACTGTTGCCATTCACGATCTTCAGTAAATTTTTTAACATCATTTTTCAACGATTCTACGGTTGTTGTTGCATCCATTATGTGATAAACCCCAATTATAAATTGTTCTATAATTCATTCTTTCTTCCGCTCGCCCTGAGTGTCCTCCGTAGCCTTGGTGTAGGAGGATGTATCGAAGGGCTATAAAACATCAACTACAAACTGACTCCAACTCTCCATATTATCTTTTTGCGCGACACAATCATCATAAGAAACAAGTTCACCACTTTTCAACTCTGATTTGACACTAATTTCAGGCGAATCACCGATCAATAAAAACGCAAAACCAATGTGCACTTTACCAACATCATTAGAATCATCATTAATAATACCAAGCGGTTTTACGATCAAATTACCTGCATAGTTAACTTCTTCATGGAATTCACGCATCGCCCATGCAACCAATGAATTCTCCTTCAAATCTTCCTCACGAATATGGCCACCAATACCCAGTGTTAATTTGCTGCGCAACCGAGTTTCTGATGCATCTGATTTGCGTTGCATTAAAAAATATTTGTTATCATGAGTAAAAATGAGATAGGGAATAATTTGCTTGTATGTTGGATTAATTTCCATCAATGAACGAGGATGAAATTCCTTGCGATGATTAATGATATGCATGTAATCATCAAAATTACGTTTTTCTAATCCATACCATGCTTCTGATACTAGACGTGTTGAAAAAAGATGCGTACGACGCACTACTAAAATGTGTTCATCCATATTTTTCCTTATATTTATATGCTTTCAGTATAAATCGAGTGACAAGATTAGCAATGATATGCTATGAATGAAAAACAATCATTAAAATATATAAAAAAGGAGTTCATATGTTGATGATCAATGAAAATAAATTTAATCACCTCTGGATAATTTCACGCTATGTCTACGGCCTTGTCCCAATACTCATTGGTGCTGATAAATTTACCAATTACATTGTTGATTGGAGTATCTATGTCAGTCCATTTGTGGCATCATATTTCCCCATCAATTACTTTGTTCCTGCAGTTGGCATTATAGAAATTGTTGCCGGCCTTCTTATTTTGACTAAATTTCCTCGATTTGGAGCTTATCTTGTTGCAGCCTGGATCAGTCTGGTGATCGTCAACTTATTCATGATTGGTAACATCTATGACATCATTCTGCGCGATGTTGCTATTGCATTTGGATACATCGCATTTGGCATGCTGACTGAACTCAAAGAAACTGCACGCCTTCAATAAAAAAGCATCTATAGCTCCCGATTAATTTCGGGAGCTATTTTTAATATAATTGACTTCTTGTTGCTTTTAAACTACTATCATTATATGAGTCTTTTAAAACTTATCACTTACACAACCAGTACCGGAAAGCAACCTTTCACCGAATGGATCAATGATCTTGACACCAAGGAACAAACGATTGTTCTTGCTCGGTTAACTCGTGTACAACTTGGAAATTTTGGCGACTGTAAACTAATTAAAGATGGTGAAGGCATTTTAGAACTCCGAATAGATTACGGTCCAGGTTATCGTGTTTATTTCGGAAAAAAGGGAATGACAATCATCATACTGTTAATCGGTGGAGATAAAGGAAGCCAAAATAAAGACATAGCCAAAGCAAAGCAATATTGGCGTACATTTAAGGAATAATACTATGAAAACAAAACATAAAGACTTTCAAGAATATTTATTACAAGCATTACAAGATCCAAAAACAGCACTTGCGTACCTCAATGAAGCATTACTCGACGAAGATCAACGAGTTTTTTTATTGGCTTTAAAAAATGTCCTTGAAGCACAAGGCGGTGACATGTCTGCTTTAGCTCGTGAAGCACAACTTAACCGAGAAAATCTCTATCGCATGCTTTCTACTAAAGGTAACCCCAAACTAACAAGCCTGCGATCAGTCCTAAATGTCCTAGGCATGGAATTAGCAATTCAACCACACAAAAAATAATCCCCTCTCTGTATACTTACTTTTTTCAAAGAAACATCTAAAATTGTTATATATAACGCTCTTTTTTAAACAATATTAATATTTTTACTGCGCTCACCAATGAACCCCTTTTTTCTTATTAGGGGTCCCCGATTGCAACGCAGTGAAAATTGGGGTCAAAATGAGTTACAATTTTGCAACAATTGAAAAAAAATGGCAAAAGTATTGGAAAACAAATCCACTCCCTGCCCTACTTCGCCAAGGCTTCGAAGGGCTTCCCGCTTCCAGCGAGAAGAAATTCTATTGCCTCGATATGTTCCCCTATCCATCGGGTAGTGGACTCCATGTGGGCCACTGGCGCGGATACGTTCTTTCTGATGTGTACACCCGTATCAAATGGCTTGAAGGTTACAACATTTTACATCCCATGGGATGGGATGCGTTTGGATTACCTGCAGAAAATGATGCCATCAAAAAAGGGATACAACCTGCTGAAGGGACTGCAAGTAATATCGCTCATTTTAAAGAACAACTGCAGGACATCGCTGCGCTCTATGATTGGGATAAAGAGATCAACACAACAGATCCTGATTATTATAAATGGACGCAATGGATCTTTTTACAACTATTCAAAGCAGGCCTTGCATATGAAGCCAACGCACCAATTAATTGGTGCCCTTCTTGTTTAACCGGTCTAGCCAATGAAGAAGTTGTTGATGGTAAATGTGAACGTTGTGGTTCAGAAGTGATTCAACGAGAAATCAGACAATGGATATTAAAAATCACTGCGTACGCAGAAAAACTGTTGACCGGTCTTGATACACTTGAGTGGCCAGAAAAAGTAAAACTGATGCAACGCAACTGGATTGGCAAAAGTGAAGGATTAGTTTTTTCTTCTCCGGTCAAGAATTCCAATCTTGTGTTAGAAACATTCTCTGCGCATTTTGAAGCATTTTGTGCTGATACATTTGTGGTTATCGCTCCTGATCATCCATTACTTCCGGAACTGATTAAAGAAATACCAAACAGCGAAAAAATCCTTAATTTTTGCCAAGAATTACTCCAAGACCGTATTCGCGATAAAGGCGCGCAAGGTCATGAACCCAAAGGTATTTTCACCGGATGTTACACCATTGATCCTGTTGGCAATGGTGAGCTACCAATTTGGGTTGCAAGTTTTGCACTTGCTGATTATGGAACCGGTATTATAAAATGTTCCGCCCATGACGAACGTGATTTTGCATTCGCAAAAAAATATAATATTCCGCTCAAAGCAGTATTATTGCCTGAAGATCCAGAGCTGCGCACAAAAGTAGAAAACTTTGAAATTTGCTACACCGATATGAAAAACGGCATACTCACTGCACCAACTCCGTTTGCAGGAAAAAAAGCTGGTGATGTGCGCAACCAAATTATTGAATATTGTGAAAAACATAATCTTGCACGCCGTAAAACAAGTTACAAATTACGTGATTGGATATTTTCTCGCCAACGGTATTGGGGCGAACCAATTCCACTTATTCATTGCAAAAAATGTGGTGTTGTTCCAGTGCCTGAAGATCAACTTCCAGTGACATTGCCATACCTTGAACAATACCAACCAACAGGCACGGGTGAATCTCCACTTGCTGCAGTGCACGATTGGGTCAATGTCAATTGTCCACAATGCGGTGAACCTGCACAACGAGAAACAAACACCATGCCACAATGGGCTGGATCATGCTGGTATTTTTTACGCTATCCAAATCCACATCTCAAAGATAAACCGTGGGATGCTATAGATATGCAATACTGGTTGCCGGTTGATTTATATGTTGGTGGCATTGAACACGCAATCTTGCATTTACTCTACGCACGTTTTTGGGTAAAAGTGTTACATGATGGAGGACATCTGCCATTTGATGAACCATTCAAACAACTATTTAATCAAGGAATGGTACTCAAATATTCAGAAAAATCAGGTCTTGTTGAAAAAATGTCAAAATCAAAAGGGAATGTTGTCAGCCCTGATGATATGGTAAAACAGTACGGTTCTGATGTATTGCGCATGTATATTTTATTCATGGGACCACCTGAACTTGATTGTGAATGGCAAGACAGTGGTGTTGAAGGTGTAAAACGTTTTGCATATCGTATGTACGATTTTTTAAGCAAACCTGGAACCATTTTACCAGAAGGCCAACAAGAAGACATTAAAGTCACACGCCGTGTACACAAATTGCTTCAGCAATTTCAAGAACGTGTTGATGCGTTCAAACCAAACACAGCACTTTCAGCATTCATGGAATGGATTAATGATGCAACACAACAATCAATGCAATTGAGCCGTGATTCTGCTGAAAAAGTGATTGTTGTCCTTTCCACCATGGCACCACACATGGCAAGTGAATTGCTTGAGCAACTGTTCAATAAACAGTTGCAAGATTGCACCTGGTCATATGCAAATCCAGAATATACGTATGAAAACAGTGTAGAAATTATTGTTCAAGTGAATGGTAAATTACGTGCAAATGTGGTGGTAGAACGTGGCGCTGAACAATACAATGTTGAACAACTTGCACGAACTGCAATTACACATTGGCTTACTGACAAAAATGTGATGAAAATTATTTTTGTTAAAGATCGCTTAATCAATTTTGTGATACAATAACAGAAAAACCAAAATAAGGATTTGCATGTTACGAAGATTACCAGTTGATATTAGCACATTTTCTGAGTTACGAAGATCAGGCTATGTTTATGTGGATAAAACTGAATACGCTTACAAAATGATTACAGGAGGACGACGATTTTTTTTATCACGTCCTCGCCGTTTTGGTAAATCATTATTAGTTTCTACATTAAAAGAAATTCTAACCGCACAAAATAAACAATTATTCGATGATTTATGGATTAATAAAAGTGATTATCATTGGCAAGAATATGGGGTGATTAATCTTGATTTTTCAACATTTGCAGTAGGTAATGTAATTTCATTAGAAGACGCTTTACGAGACGAACTTTTTCAGATTGCTAAAAATTATAAAATAGATCTTGATACATCCTTAAAAGACTCCACCTTAGTATTAAAACATCTCACATTAACACTGTATAAACAATTTGGTCGTGTTGCAGTATTGGTAGATGAATATGATAGTCCAATCCTCAAAACATTGCATGATGAAGAACTTGCAAAAAAAGTACGTGATAAAATTCAACAATTTTTCACCACTATCAAAGGATTAGATGAACAGATTCAATTTGTTTTCATCACTGGAGTAAGTTCATTTGCAAAAGCTGGATTATTTTCTGGTATTAACAATTTACAAATACTAACGCTCAATAAACAATTTGCGGGAATCTGTGGATATACAGAACAAGAAGTTGATTTTTATTTTACTGAACATATGCAGGTATGGGCAAAACAAGAAGATATACCCTATGAGAGATTACGGCAACAAATAAAAACATGGTATAACGGTTATCATTTTGGCAACAAAGTTGCAGCTGTATACAATCCTTTCTCTATAATGAACGCATTACATATACAAGAATTTAAAAACTTCTGGTTTCAATCTGGCACTCCAACATTCTTAGTTGAAGTACTTAAAAAAGAGTGTGTGCAATTTGATCCAGAAAAACTAGAAACAACTGAAAATGCTCTAGGGATATTTAATGTTGGCAACATACCTCTTATTCCATTAATGTTCCAAGCAGGATATTTAACTATTGTTGATTATGATCCAGAGATAGAAATATATAAACTTGATTATCCAAACCTTGAAGTCAAAAAATCATTTCAAAAATATTTACTTGAAGTGTTTGCGCATATTAACCCTACTCAAGCAGAGATACTCTCAGCAAAACTCAAAGCTGCGTTCATCAATAGTAATATCGAAGAAGCAGTGATACTTATCAAACAACTGTTTGCTCATATTCCGTACCAAATCCATAGCAAAGAAGAAAAATTTTATCATGCATTATTGATGATGATTTGTGTCAGTGCTGGAATCAAAGCTCAATCAGAATATTCAATCAGCCATGGTCGTATTGATCTAATACTTGATCTGCCAAAACTGTTCTACATCATTGAAATTAAATTCAACAAATCTGCAGAGGCTGCACTTGAACAAATAGAAGAACGTCGTTATTACGAACGATTTATTGGTGAAAACAAGCCAATCATTTTACTTGGCTTAGCATTTAAACGAGAACCACATAATTTTGATATAACATATGCATTAAAAAAACTATGAACAAAACAATAATCACTATTTTATTTATCACCACCACAATATCGCATGGCATGTGGGTAACACGTGATGAAAAAGATGTACTCAAAAAAGAACGGTTATTCAGAATAGCCACATCCTTAGATGAACAATTTACCGCAGAAGATCTCAGCAATCCTTGGACTGTAAATAGAGTTGCGTGCTTTGATGAAGGAAGACCTGGCAATAAAATTGTAACCTTATTATCTGTTGCATACAAAGCACAACAGTTCCAAAAAATGGAACAATTAATTAACGCTCATGCAGACGTTACATTTAAAGTTAATAATAACCTACTCAACAAAATAGCCCGTAGCCGATGCAATCCCAAGTATATGAATGATAAAGAGATGTATTTGCACATTGCAGAACTCTTATTAACGCATGGAGCAGATCCAGATTTTCGTGCAAATCCTCATGACCCTACGCCATTAATGATTGCAGTATGTCATGATGACAAAGAATATGCTCGCTTACTTGCATGCTACAATGCAGATCCTTATAAAAAAGGAACATGGACTGATAGTTCTCTCAAAAACAGTTTTGAGATAGAAAAAGCAAAAAATTATTGTTGTGAACAAAACGCTTTTGAAATGGAAACAACAGGTTGGTTCAAAAAAATGGTTGATGAAATAGCGTATGAAAAAAAACAGATACCACACATATATTTATTATTCAAAAACCACATTCTCGATACACGCATATTACCTCTAGAGGTTATGCAATTGATCATGTATAATGTATGGAAAGTTTGCAGACATCAACAAATACAATAAAAAATCATGCATAAAAAAATAATTTTATCTCTTCTTCTTATCACCAGCACAGCAACTCATGGAATGAAAAGACCAAACAATATTCAAAACAATGATGCAGTTAACAATGCAATTACAACTGTTGTGGGATCTTTAATACAAAGCGATTTTTTACCGCAAATAACTATAGACATCTGTAGGAATCATAATTATCAGCCATGTGACATACGAAAAGGTATCCGCACTCTTTCAAACACCAATAAAATTTTTCATGATTACTACGCACAAGAAAAAGTTAAACAAGAACTTATCGGTCTGTGTGTTCTTCACAATGACTGTAGCCATAGAAACGTTGCACGTGATTTAAAATGTCATGAAATTTATACCAAAATAAAAAATCTCACTAAAATTGTTCGCAATAAAAAACTCCAATTCAGTGAAGAGGATCTTAAAGATCCTTGGTACCTCAATATAACCACAACACATCATGAAAAAACATCTTACAATGAGACATATAATAAGTTCAAACACGATGTTTCCCAATCATTGTTGTATCTGGCGATTGATAATTGGAATCTAGAAGCAGCAATAGCAATACTTGATCATGCAAAAGAATTACACTTTCAATATGGTGAAAATCAAAATCCTTTACTCCAAGTTGCTAAAAATCATGGGTGGCTTGAAGCAGACGATATATTGTTACGCGAACAAAACTGCGACCAATTACTCGTGATTGCACAAAAGTTATTAAAAAAAGGAATTCTTCCTGATGGTCAAGATGACAGTATATACACTCCATTAATATGCGCGGTTAGTCTTCATGATAAAAAACTCACCCGGTTATTAATTGAACATCATGCAAATCCTTATTTAGTAGGATATAATCAATTCGTAGAAACAATGAAAAATGCATTCAGTTATGAACCAAAAAAAGGTTGGCTCCAGAAAATAATTGATGAAGTTAATCAAGCTAAAACAGTTCAGTCACAAATTGATCAATCTGTTGTGAAGTAATTGTATCACCCATATCGCGATAAAATTTTTCATCATATTCACGTGTTTGCACAACCACAGGCATTGTAATTGCATGACCAAGCAACAATACCTGTTTTTTTGTATCTAACGATGCTAAAATTGATCGCAATGCAGTTGCACCACTCACGCCAGTCAGCACCGCTTGAATATCTTTTTCATCATTCAATTGCGCCACAATTTTGGTACCAATTTGTGAAATAATTTCTTGATCAATACCAGACGGCCGCTGATCAACAACAAGCAAAGAAACATAATATTTACGCATTTCCCGCGCAATCACTCCAAAAATGGTTTGCCGTGCTGCTTGCGGATTTAAAAATTTATGCGCTTCTTCAATCGTGATCAACAATTTTTTTGGTTCATCTTCTTTGCGCTGCGATCCCAGGAATTTTTCTGTTTTTGCAACATACTGCGAATGGATACGACGAGAAATAATGTTCGCGATTAATAAATAGACAAACGTAGACGTGTAATTACCAAATTCAACGATGATGTTAAGTCCTTTATCAATAAATTCCATCATCTGATCGATCACTTCCACATGAGCACCTTTATGCATCGGTTTAAAAAATGGTAAACGCTCAATACGTTTTAATTTTCTGTACAATGCAGCAATTGATTCAGGGTGTGCACCAATTGATTGCGCAAACTCTTTTAAGTTATCGCCTTGATTTAATAATACGTGCAACCAATCTTGTTTATATTGTCCCACAATCAAATATGCTGCTTCAATTGCAGTTGCATGCAAATTCAACTCATCTTGCAAAGAAAGAATATCTTCCACTTGAATTGAGCTGTATGATAATACAATTTCCACATCAGGGCTGCCACCACGTCTGCGCGTTGATTCTGGATCTAATGAAAATATCGCAACGCGATCAGGGAATAATGTTTTAAGACCTTTCACAAATGATTGGTGCTCTGACTCTTTGCGCGCTTGCAAACCATATTCACTGTGCATATCAAAAATAAGATTGACCGCTTTATCATTTTTAATCAAACCAGCTAAAACTAATCGAGTGATAAATGTTTTTCCCGTTCCCGTTTTGCCAAAAATTCCGTTGCTGCGTTCGGTGAGTTTTTCAAGATTAATACATACCGGCGTATCCATATCAAGGGGGCAACCAATATTAAAAAACTTTTTACTCGTGTGCGCTTCATCACCAAAAATAAATGCAACATCCCGTTTATCCGCTTCATGCACCGTTGCAAAATGTGATGGAATTGTTTTGACTGGCGATGGCGTATTATCTTTGGTCAACATGAGCATTGGTTTTAACACTGCAGTTGCGTAAATATCACGCTGCTTGAGGAGTGAATTCAATAATTTTTCTTCGGGTGTTGGCGGGAATAATAAAATATCTGGATGTGTTACTTCTAAACTGAGATCAGTGATTAAAGAGAAAAAAGTATGATGTTTGCCTGCAATCGAAACAAATTTGCCTGTTTTAATATCTTCGAGGGGCATGTCTGGAGAAATACGAATCACTAAGCCTTCTGTAAGCGAACCGGAGATTATGTGACCAATCGTTTTTTTCATTTACTTTTTCTTTGCTCGCATTACTCTCACATCATTATTTTTATGGACCAAAGGTTTTTTAATAATTCTTGGTACAGTTACAGTCACATGAGCACTTCTTTTAGATCGAGCTTTGGGAGTAATATTAATGACAATATCTTGTCCCAAAATAGTTAAAAAACGAAAAAGCCTTTCTAAAGAAAAACCTGCAAGTTTTCCTGTAGAAAGCGCAGATATTTTTGGTTGATCTATCTCAAGTAATTCAGCAGCTTGTTTTTGCGTAATTTTTTTTCGTTTAATGAGAGCGTTAATTTGCACAGCAAGATTTAACTTAGCCATTCTTTCTTCAGCATCAGGAAACCCAAGATCAGCAAAAATATTACCGCTGCTTATAGTGTAATCCTTTTTTTTATTCATTATTTAAAGCTTTCTTTATAAATTTCTTCAGCTCTTTTAAGTCTACTTTTTATAAGATCTATATCTTGTTTTGGGGTTGCTATTCCATGTTTAGATTTCTTCTGAAACACATGCAAGACAAATATAACTTTAGGCATTCGGACAGTATACACAGCGCGATATGTTCCCTCAGCATCTCTGTCTATCAGCTCAATAACATCTGCGCCACCAAATCCTTGAAGAACTTTAGCCTTAAGAGCTTTTCCACCCTTTTGAGCAATATTCAAACCATAAACAAAGGCATCTATGGTATCTTCTGGAAGTTTTTTTAAATCTTTTTCGCTCGAACCTACATAATACAAAATCTTCAATGTATAATTTCCCTTCTTTTTATAAAAATATGCCACATTTAGCATAATACATCAAGGGATTATCAAAAAATAAAAAGCGCTCGAGCAAACGAACACATAATTTAATGAGTACATGTCGAGTTAAACCGGAGCTCTGGCGCTTCTCAGCGACATGGGATCCCCGATAACACAACTGAGCGAAGCGAAGTTTGGTATCGGCGGCAGGGTTTTTAACTCGATAAGGGATCAAAGGGAACGTTTGTGCACGAGTGCAGAGGGGTTGCAAAACCCCTTTGCGAAAAAAACAATTTGAGTGAAACGAAAATTGAGGTCTCCAACGGTCTAAGTTGGAGTCTTATCTTATCTTAAAAAAGAAGCGCTCGAATCCTTCGATACATTTTTTGAAGACAAAAAACACTCAGGACGAGCGGGGGAAAAATCATACTGCGACTTCTTGACCTAACAGCACCACCGCCCCATCTCTATCCACTTCCATAAAACCCGGCCGCACTAACGCAATCTCTTTTTTTTCACTCGTTTCCAACATAAATGAAAAGCTAAAACCAGGCGCAAGCATCAAAATCATCGGAGCATGCCCTGGTTTAATAAACAATGAACCGGCAACTGTATGCGCTTCAATCCATTGCACAACATATTCATGTTTACTTTGTGGAGTCACGAGTACCAACTTCACGCAGCACCTTCTTGTTGTAACAGTTTTTGAGATTTCTCAATCACCTCTTCCAATGTACCAACAAGATAAAATGCTTCTTCAGGAAGATGATCGTAATCACCAGCAATTATTTTTTCAAAATCTTCAATAGCTTTTTCACGTGGGACGTATCTGCCCTTCATCCCCGTTGCAAACTCAGCAGTGAACAGTGGTTGTGTTAAAAATTTTTGAATACGTTTTGCACGTTTGACAACTGTTTTGTCTTCTTCGGCAAGTTCTTCCATACCCAAAATGGCAATCACGTCTTGCAACTCTTTGTACCGTTGTAAAATATTTTGAATATTACGTGCAACTTTATAATGACGTTCGCCAATGATATTTTCTTGCAACCCTTTGGAGCTAGAAAGTAACGGATCAACTGCAGGGTAAATACCAAGTTCAACTAATTTACGAGAAAGCACGGTGCTCGCATCCAAATGAATAAATGTTGTTGCCGTAGCAGGATCAGTAATATCATCAGCCGGAACGTACACCGCTTGAATTGATGTAATAGAACCATCAACAGTGCTTGTTATGCGTTCTTGAAATGCTCCCATTTCTGATGCCAACGTTGGTTGATATCCAACCGCAGAAGGTAAACGCCCAAGCAATGCAGAAACTTCTGAACCAGCTTGGACAAATCTGAAAATGTTATCAATAAATAACAGTACATCTTTTTTTTCTTTATCTCTAAAATATTCCGCCATGGTTAAACCGGTTAACCCAACACGCAAACGTGCGCCCGGCATTTCACCCATTTGACCAAATACAAGCGCAGTTTTATCAAGAACACCGGTGCGTTGCATTTCTAGCCACAACTCATTACCTTCACGCGTACGTTCACCAATTCCCGTGAACACAGAAACACCGCCATGCTCAGTTGCAATGTTGCGAATCAGTTCTTGCACAAGCACTGTTTTACCAACACCTGCACCACCAAAAAGACCGATTTTTGAACCTTTGATATACGGACACATCACATCAATAACTTTGATGCCCGTTTCTTGAATCTCATTTTTAATTTTAAGTTCGGTGAACAATGGCGCTGCTCTAAAAATTTGCCAACGCTCTTCCGTTTGCACTTCTGGTTTGCCATCAATAGCATCACCAAGCACATTAAAAACGCGCCCCAGAACATTATCGCCCACCGGAACTGTAATCGGTGCTCCGGTATCAATAACCTCCAAACCGCGTGTGATATTATAAATATTTTCTATTGCAATGCATCGCACAACTCCATCACCAAGCTGCTGCGCAACTTCAATGCTCGCTTTTTTGTGCGGAGTATGATTATGCGCTGGAAAAAGAATTTGCAACTCATGTAAAATATCAGGAGTTGCTTCTGGTGGAAATTGCACATCCACAATGGTGCCGGTAATGGCAAGGACGTAGCCTTGTTTATTGTTCTGTGCTGCAGTACTATTTTTTTCTGTGTTCTGAAATTGATTCATTGTGATACACCATAAAAGAGTGATAAATCCTACATAATACCTAAGCTAAACTATGTGCTAATGTTTGTAAAGAATGCTTGCCATTATCCCTACAATATAATAGTTTCATAGTAATAAACTCTCAAAAAAGGAGATTTTTATGCACAAAATTTATTTTTGTATGTTAGCAACTGCTACTCTGCAACTCATATCCATGGAACAATTAACTCCCATAGAAAAAACAAAAATTGAAGTGATTCTCTCTTTATACAAACAAACAGATGAGGAAATGCTGAGAAATCAACGATTTGATGAAGCAGATCAAAAAGCATGCAAAACATTAGGAATTCTGTGGGAATGCAATAACAACAGATATTTTGTTGAAAAAGCAGTTGTCGAAATTTCTGATGCGGACTTGCGATGTCATTATCTAAGAAACCCACAACTATCCGCTATATTAGCTACTTCTGAATCAGTCACCACTGAACCAAAGTTTTCAATTAATTTTCCACAAAGTTTACCTGCCACTTTTGTTGAAACATTAAAATACAAAAAATCCATGACTCTCATAAATGATTCATGTGATCATCCATTTGAAATAGTTGTTACGTTAGGTGATATTAGAAAAAATGATTCTCATATAAAATCTTTCACCAGAGCTGATTATCTTGCCCGTGTCACAATAACTGCAATACTTGCAGGAATTCTATTATTTGCTTATAGCAGTTAAAAAAAAAGAGCTTTGAATAATTTCAAAGCTCTTTAAAAAACATTCTATTTCACTATTTTTTATTCATTATTCTTCAAATCAACATCAAAAGTAAGAATATTCTTTTTATTATCTTTTTCATGCAATGTCATGGTAAATTCCGGCTTATAATCTGCTGATCGTACAAAAATAAGACCCTCATAATGATCACCAGAGTTGATAGTTACTTTTTTATGCAACATTTTTTCTTTAAGATCTTTACTAATCCGTCTATTCATTACCATAGATTTGATCGACTTACCAAACAAAATAAGAGCAACATTCGCACATACTACGCCAGGCACCAAAAGAGCCGCTGCAACAAAACCACTAGCAATACCCATATCTCCTATTACAAATATTGCTGTTGAACCAAAAGACCAAGAAAGCAAACCACTTACTGTACTACCGGCTAACTTACCCACAGAGTTTGTTTTCATTAATTTTTCAATATCACGACATGACATTACTAAAAGATCGATATCTGCAGGAGAAAGCAGATACTTTACATTGCTCACATTATCAACAGAAAGGTGTATCACCTGAATATCATTATTATGAATCCATGCACTACGATCACCAAAAAAAACATTTTCATCTTCTTTTGACAATAATTTTGTTTGCACAATCACATCTTTTTTAGTATCACGATACACACAATGATCACTCTCTGACTGAAATGGTTTACGTTGATATGTTGGCACTTTTATACATCCTGGTAAAAATACCAGAGCAGCTAAAAAGAACCCAAAAAATGATTTATTACAATTCATTGAAATCCCCCTAAGAATTCTTTTTTATGCACGATTTACATTATCACGTAAATCAACATCAAATATAACACTATTCTTGGTATTATTTTTCTCATGCAATGTCACGGTAAATTGCGGCTTATAATCTGCTGATTTTACAAAAATAATTCCTTCATAATGGCCACCAGATTTAACAATCACTTTATCATGCAACGTTTTTTCTTTAATATCTTTTGAAATTCGTCTATTAATCACTGCCGATTGTATACCTGTACCAATCCCCAAATAACCGAATACAGAAGAAATACCGGAAAAAGAACCAAGTACAAGAAATTCACCAGCATCTTTACAAGCACCAGAACGAATTGCTTTCTCACTCAAAGTACCAGCTGTTATCCCAACAGCGCCTCCAAGCAATCTGGCAGCACTATTTGTTTTTTTCATTGATTTATCAATTTTTATATACGGAACTTGCTCAAGATCGATACTATCTGGTGTAATGATATAACTGTTCTCACTGAGATTACAGATAGCGATGTAAACAACATTGATTTTTTTATAAGACAATAAATCACTTCGTCCATCAAAAAGATAATGAATATCAGAGTTGCTAAACTTTTTTATCTCGATATTGATATTTTCTTGCGTTGCTTTATATGGACAATCATCACCAACCAACACAAATGATCGACGAATATAACTCGGAACTTTTATACATCCGGGTAACACGACTAAAAGTGCTACAAAGAGCCCAAAAAATGACTTATTACAATTCATCTGAATCCCCCTTAAGAATTACTTATTGAATTTTAAACAATTTTAAGATTTGTTATTGTTCCTATATATCATAACATAAAGGGATAATTCGCTCAAATGGGTGCATAAAATGGGACTATTGCATATCTTTGGCAATTGTGTTTATAGTGAAACACAATTGAAACTTCAAAGGACTCAACAGATAATTCTTTTGGGCCCAATCGATCCTTCGATACATTTTTGCAGGAGCAAAAACACTCAGGATGAGCGGCTGAAGATGGTAAATAACTGACAAGCGCGGGGAGTTAAAAAAGGAAAAACTATGAAAAGTATGCACTTCGATTATGCACAGAGTTGCTTAGTAAACAAAGAGAGCTTAGATCAACAACAAGAGAAGCTACAACCTGAAATTGAACGTATCAACCAAGCTCGTGCCTATAATTATGAAACGGACTATGCATCAATCAATCTCCCGTTTGATGAAAAATTGATCAAAACAATTTGTGCAACGGTTAAAACAACAAAAAAGCATCAACCAACAACGTTAGTTGTTATTGGCATTGGTGGATCAAATTTAGGGACAATTGCTGTTCTTGAGGCACTACGTGGCAGATTTTACAATGAACATCATGATATCAAAACCTATTTTGTGGACACCGTGGACAGTGACAACATTGATGACATTGCGCAACTTGTTGAACGGGAGCTGGAAACTGGCAACAATATCATCATCAATGTCATCAGCAAATCTGGCACCACCACAGAAACAATCGCTAACTTTGAAATTTTTTTAGAAATACTCAAAAGTCACCGTCCGTATAATTATCATGATTTTGTGGTTGCAACAACTGATCAAGATTCAGCGCTCTGGCAGCTCGCTGAACAACAAGAATTTGTGCGCCTTGCTGTTCCAAAGCATGTTGGTGGGCGTTATTCAGTGTTTTCTGCAGTTGGTTTATTCCCACTCTGTTTTTTGGATATTGATATTGAAAATTTGTGCATTGGGGCGCAAAGTGGATTTTTGTTAAGTGCGCACAAAACATTGAGCAATAATCCTGCTGCAATGAGTGCAGCACTGATCGATACACATTATAAACGTGGCAATATTATTCATGATACATTTCTGTTTTCTGTTGCGTTAGGCAGCATTGGTGCCTGGTACCGTCAACTTTCAGCAGAAAGTGTTGGTAAAGCGTATAACAAAGATCAAGAACTCATTAACACTGGAGTATTGCCCACCGTTTCTATTGGCAGCACTGATCTGCATTCCGTTGCACAACTGTATTTAGCAGGACCATACAACAGATTTACCACTTTTGTGTTTATCGGCAATTCAATAACGGATTTATATGTACCGGAATATCCAGAATTTGAAGCACTTGTTCCGCATATTCAAGGGAAATCATTGAATATTATTATGGATGCAATTTTAGAAGGAACAAAACGAGCGTATTTTGCTGATAAAAGACCTTTTATTTGTTGTATGATACCGGAAAAATCTGCATATTATATTGGGCAGTTGATGCAAATTAAAATGATGGAAATTATGTATCTTGGTTTTTTGTTGAATGTTAATCCGTTTGATCAGCCACAGGTTGAGGATTATAAAAAAGAAACGAAAAGTATTTTGAGTAATGATTGAAGATTGGGAAAATTCTTGTCGCGCTCGTCCTGAACTTGTTGAAGGATATCTTCGAGCGCTCTTTTTTAAGAAAAAGAATAAGACCCCAACTTAGACCGTTGGGGACCCAAACCTTCACTCCGTTACGGTTGATTCCGTGGGGGTATTTGTGTAAAACACCCCCACACCCCCAATACACAAACAGTTCCTTTTGATCCCTTATTGGGTTAAAAACCCTGCCGCCGATACCAAACTTCGCTTTGCTCAGCTGTGTTATCGGGGATCCCATGTCGCTCAGAAGCGCCAGAGCTCCGGTTTAACCCAACATGTACTCATTTTAATAATGATTCGCTCACGCTCATCTTGCATTTATTAGTTATAACAGCCCACGGTAAAAATAACTCAAACGCATTGCTCTTTCACGTTCCGCACTGTTCATTTTGTTCCATTTGTCCTCAGTAATACTCATTACTGTCCTACACATTCTTATTTGAGTATCGTTATATTGAGGCTTATGTTTTTTAGAGGTGGTATTTTCAGGTAACAATATAGAAAAGGTTATATGAGTTGTTGAAAGCATTATAATTGTCGCAACAATTACACGAATATTTTTTTTCATTGAATTCCTTATAAAAATTATCATATCAATATGTTTTTTGCGCTCAACCATAGCATACATTACGTGATACGTAAACAAGAGCTTTACAAATTATTTTTACATACCGTCGTTAAAATTCTATGTAAAATTCGAGGAGAATTCTCGGCGGGTTTCTGGCGCTTCTAAGCGACATGGGGCCCGGTCGCCATCAAATCGTTGCGGGATCAGGAGCAGATTTGATCAGCGACCTTGCTTAGAATTCGATAAAGGGATCAAAAGGAACTGTTTGCGTGCGAGTGCAGAGGGTTCACGAGAACCCTTTGCGAAAAAACCTAAAATGTAATTTTAATAAAAACCCTTCGATACTTTTTTGCAAGTAAAAAAACTCCCAGACTTCGCACAAGGCTTCGTCGGGCACGGCAGGGTGATCGGAAGAAGTGCATATAAAATCAAAAAGTTATTTTGATAAAAAAAGATGCACACCCTGCCGCCAACAAATTACTAATCAATGAAAGTATAAAAAAATGCACCACGGGAAAAGATCGCCAAATATTAATAATCAGATAAAACAAACATTGCAGAACTGATAAAATACCCCCCAAAATAAGTGATGCATCAAGGGCATTGTACACATCAGGCGTGCCACCACCAACAAACTTCCACTGAAAAAAATTAATTAATAAGATGGAAACAAACCCAAAATAAACAACAATAGCAAACGCATATGAACCGACAATTAAAAAAAGCGCTGGCAACATCCGCAAGCGCCCCATGAGCATAAAAAAGAACCATGAAAAAATAAGTCCTAATGTTAACTGATACGATCCCCATGTCATCATCCACAACAACTCATCAACAAAAAAAGTAACTATTCGCATTATCATAATTATATCCTATTTTTAGCCCTTAATTGCTCTTTACTATAAAAAAACCAACCCTTTTTATCAATACATCACCGTATTACCCTTATAATCGCTCTTTTTTAGGCCTTTTTTACGGATTAAGCCCATTTTAAGGCCCTTTTGACGGGCTTTGGTGAATATGTTACATTTGTAATTGATAGTTAATTTTTAATGTTGTTAACAAAACAAGAGACATTTATGAAAAAGTTACAATTATTAGTTCTTACAGCATTATTAGGCACGGTTTCTCAAGCTTATACCTGGTCATGGTTCTCAGGCGACAGTACCGTATCTGTTTATAGTAACGGTGTTGTCGTAGTCAACGGTCAAACAATGTATGCCCCAAATGGTATTACCGTAGTTAATGGTCAAGTAGTATATCCTGCAAATGCAACAGTAATTACAGATGCTGGTGAGTCAGAAACAAAAAAAATAGATATTTCTGATGTAAAAGACATCGATGCTTCAAGCTTTGGAAACCTTTATATTGAACAATGTAGAACTTGCCCAGAAATTCTTACAATGACTGCTGGCAAAAACATTATGCCTCATCTTAAACATGAAATATCAGGCATATTTAATAAACAACTCAATCTTGGATTTAAAGACAATGTGGTTATCCAAACTCAAACCCTACCATCAGTAAATTTTCATGCAGTTGTTAAAAATATAAACAAAATATCTACAAGTAATTCTATTGAAGCCACAACAAACAACATAGAAACCAGCAACTTAGAACTTAACATGAGAAATTCTTCAACATTAAACAGTTCTATTAAAGCAAATAATTTGAAACTTAAAATGGCTAATTCTTCTGAAGCTACATTAACCGGTAAAGTTGATGAACAAAATCTAACTCTATCAAACTCTGCAGAATACAATGCTCAAAATTTAGCGAGTCAAAATGCTCATATTACCATAAGCAATTCTGCTTTAGCTCGATTAAATGTAATCAAAAACTTATATTACAAAGCATCTAATTCATCTAAAATTTTCTATCAAGGCAATGCAAAAGCAGAAGGTTCAACATCTAACTCTGCAAAAATAAGACAAATTTAATCACAGTAATTTATCAAAAACGCTCATTTTTCTACAAGGAAAATGGGCGTTTTTTATGCTTTGCCAAACACATCTGAAATGTTAGTATCTTAAAAAAACTAAAAAAGGAAAAGTTGTGATACATACATTTCAATACATTCTTATTATTTTTTCACTATTATCTATACCATTATCTTGGTGCGAAAATACAAACCCTGCCCCTGTATATCACATCAATTGCAATCCAACTATCACTCCGCAAATCGAACTTCATCCGCAAATCGAACTTCATCCGCAAATTATTGTCACCAATTCTTCTGCCTCCAGCATAAAAATTGGCGACATAACATTGCAGTGCATTCAAAAAATAAAAAATACCGCAACACCAGAAAATTATCACTTACTCAAAAATTACATCACCAATGCACTCTGGAATTACCGCTATCACATTGCAGGTGCAACAGCTTTGGGAATATACACCATTTTCAGCGCATTGTTGTTTGTTGATTATTATCACATGCTCCAGAACACAATATGGGCACGCTGGAAACACAATTGTTCGTTTGAAGATTTGTGCACGATACCACAAAAAGATCTGACGCATGAACTGTTATGCGCAATTAATAAACAATATTACAATAAAGATAAACCAACTGATTTTGCGCACCCTTTAACATCATTTATATACGCTATTGATACAGCAATAAAAACATGCAAACGGTATCTTGCGGTTGCTCACGCACTCAAAAAATTACGTTTGATTACCATTTTTCCAACCAATGATGCAAAAATAAATGAAGTTACTCAACTGCTGGAACGCACACTTTTTATCAAACATCTTTTTTTATCCTGGTTGGCGGAATATAATATAAGCAGTAATCAAAAAAATTAATCAAAAAGGATTTGTTGTGCGCAAAACAACATTATTTCTCTCCATCCTTCTATCATCATCACACGCGTGTGCTGAAAACAATCCAAGCATCACTGCAAATCCAACCTTCACTAACGCTCCTGTTCACACCACAACCATCAGCCCACAATTCATCACCAACACAACATCAACAATCAATGCAGTTGGCGTGCAAGTCAGAGATATTGCAATGACTGCCATACAAAAAGTAAAAGAAACATTTACCAAAGATAATTACGATGCAGCAAAAGAAACGATAACATCATTACTGTGGCAGTACCGTTATAAACTCGCTGCCGGAACAATATTAACTGCATACAGCACCACGAATCTTTTGTTACTTCATGATTACCACTACCTCAAAGACCCAGAACGCTGGTCGCACTGGCAATCAGACTGCACATTTGAACTGTTGTGCACAATACCACATGCTGAACTGACCCAACAACTGATACGCTCAATTGGCGAATGCCATTACAACAGAAAAAATCCCAATGATGCATCACATCCATTAATCACCTTTATCGCAACGATCGAAAAAGAAATAAACACCTGCAAACGGTATCTCATGATTGCGAGCGCAATCAAAAAGCTCCATGCAACCAAAATATTCCCGATCAATGATACGCGCATAGCTGAAGTCAACGCATGCCTTGAACGGGCCTTATTTGTTAAACACATATTTTTATCATGGCTGACTGAACGGAATTTGCGCACCAAAACACGCACAAAAGTGAGTGTACAATGGCCATTATAAATATTCGTTTATTATTTTTTGCAACATTCTGCTGCACTCACATCACTTTTGCCGATGATTTTTTTACGCCACCATTCCATATATTCAAACGGATGAAAAGAATTTTATTTATTGAAGATGCCAATGGTAAAAAATTTATCTTAAAATACCCCAGAACTCCTGATAATGCATTGCATGATGCCCTTGGAGCGCACGTCGGCAAAGCGCTTGGAATTAATATTAATGATGTGCAGATATTTCCACCACATGAACCATCTTTGAGTTCTGTTGATATATGGCCTGATCAAATGAAAACGCTCCATGCATTTGTCCCTGGTACTGAAATTAGAAAAATGAGTAAAGCACTCAAATATTTTACGCTCAAAGGTGGACTTTCCACCAAAATAAAATTGGAAAATATCACCAAACACACTGACCTGTATAAAATTATGGCGCTCGATATTTTCCTGAATAATGCTGATCGGCACAATGGCAATATTTTTTATGACGAAATTAATAACCGTTATTATGCAATTGATATGGATGCGCTGTTCAGCAGAAAAGGTTTAATAGCCACACGCGCTGGTAACTTTATCAAAAACTTCGATAAAAAAAGATTAACTCAACAAGAAAAAGCTGTGCTCACAAAACTCTCTACATTTTTAGATCATTTGATGGCAGAATTCCCTCTAGAAAGGCTGTGTGAACTGAAAAAAGAGCTGGCTAAAAAAGCACAGTATGAGTATACAGATCTCGAACAAAATACCTTCCAAAAGCTCATCGAATACAATTTTATTGAGCTGAGACGATTGCAACGACGGCTGGCACGCTTACTTGACTGAAAATACCCCTCAAAGCACCGATCAAATCGCACAATATCATATTTTTTGCTCTCACCACTCCATTATTGACAAATTGTCACAATATGGTACAATTGTACTGTAAATAAAGGCTTTTTAAGTCTTATTTTATATGTTCTAAAATTAGGGGTTATTGTGAACGTTTTACACACAAAAAATCAATCTTTTATGACGCAAAGTTTATTCTTTGCTGCGCATCTATTTGTTGCGACTACTATTTTTGCGTCAGAAAAATCTACTAAGCCTTTTGATAGATCTTGTTTAAATCGAGAATATGGATATTTCAATCCTGATGGTTCAATGAAAGATCCAGCGATTCAATCCAATAAATATCCATCAATTCAAATACTAGAAGAACAACCAGAAGGAACACGATATGGTGTTTGCCATAACTATGCCATATCAAAAAAATTAGGTCTTAAAGGACAAATTCCTGAAACCCTACCGATAGTAGGTGCACAAGATTGGCATAAGGCACTCCAATTTACAAAAAATTATTGCGAAGAAGTATCTACTCCACAACCAGGAGATTTAGTTACTTATTACCCATATGACAGGTCTTTAACACCTACAGAATTAATCGATAGTAATGGAATGATAAATTCAATAACACAACCTCAACATGATGATTCTTTTGATATGACTCATACAGGCATTGTGCGCGATAATGGTCTTGTGGAATCAAAATGGGGAACTTATGCACATGTACTATTGCATCCTACATTTCATGTGCCATCTCACTATGGAAACCATGTAAAATATCATCGAATAAATAAACCAACTGATGAAATTATACAAGATATAAAACAGAGAGTACCTCAATTCAACTATAGTATAGGATGCGCAGAAGGAAATAATAAATTAGTTAAATATGCAGAAAAATCCGATAATTATAATATGTGGGATGCGTTGCAAAAATGTATGTGTCTCAATGTTGAAGCAAGTAATAATCAAGATCAATCACTCCTGATGATTGGTGCAAAAAATAACAATCTTCCACTTGTAAAAACAGCTCTTCTTCATAAAGCAGATCTTGATAAAAAAGACAAAAATGGTAAAACTGCCTTGCGTCTGGCAAAAGATAATCATCATCCAGAAGTTATACAAATATTAAAAGAACAAAAACAAAAAAATGAGCTAGCAAAGCCTTTTTCTCATCGTGTATTTAATCGCATAGCTAAACCAAGTAAAACTGCTCAAAACAGTTTCTGGGAAACTACGCATTCATAAAAATAGATATTAAAAATTAGGGGTTATTGTGAACGTTTTACACACAAAAAATCAATCTTTTATGACGCAAAGTTTATTCTTTGCTGCACATCTATTTGTTGCAGCATTTCTGCATGCTGCTGATTTTTTCACAGGACCATTAACAACTATATCCGCACTCAAGCATGGGAAAGATGTGTTTTTGGTAAAAGATGCAGAAGGCAAAAAATATATCTTAAAATACAATACCAAAAGCAGCTGGGACGCTCCAAATACAGAGCCATCAATTCATGAAACACTTGGTGCAAAAGTTGGAATGGATATTGGTATCAATATCAACAATGTTAAACTTATCCCTGCTTGTGATACATCATTGCAATCTGTTGACATCAATCCTCATGTAACTAAAACATTACATACAGTTGTACCAGGTAAAGAAGTGAATCATTTAACACTCCCATATCCGGTGAATATTCAACTATCTGCCGGTAATGCAACGCAGAATTTACAATCTTTAACGCGTCACAGGAATCTTTGTCAGATTGCAGCTCTTGATATATATCTTGATAACTGGGATCGCCACAACGGCAATCTTTTCTTTGATGAAACAACGAATCAATTTTATGCAATTGATATGGATTGGATCTTTAATCAAATATATAATTTTTCCAACAATACGCATGATACAGACGCAGATAAAACCGTGTACTCATTTGTAACCAATTTACTCCAATCTTTTCAGCATAAACCTTTTCAATGCGATGTTCTTGCAACACACATTCATCAACTTTTACACAATGTAAAACCAGAAGAATTAACACCGCAAGAAATGAATGCACTCAGAGAAGTTAATGCTGTGCTCCAAAAACTACAATCAACGTATACACCACGAAAACTGTTTAATGTATGGATGGATATTGCACAACAAGCCAACTACACATACAGCATCCAAAAACAACAATATATTCGTTATCTGATTGCCTACAATTATTGTGAAATCACCAAAGTGTGCGCTGAAATCAATCGCATACTTTCTGACAATGGCATTGTATCATACGTGCAACGAATAAAAGATAACGCGCTCATCGCATGGCAAACTGCAAAATTACAACACAATCTCGCTATTTAAAGGTTATTGTATGAAAAAATATATACAACACAATCTCATTCTTTTTGCGTTACTCAACTTATGTACTCCTTTATTAAGCTCTGAAAATAATTGGTCTTTGAAGAAACCAATTACTTCACATAAAAATTGGTTCCAATCAAAAATTGATGCATATTCCGACAAACTGATAACCAGACATTCGTATACTCACAATTCATTTGAACATGTGCGTGATATGGCACTTTTACACCTACTACCAGCACCCATAGCGCAAAGTATACTCTTTGCACAACGAAACAATATGAAAAAGTTTTTATTAAAAAATGAAGAAAACGCTCTTGAAGAAGTGAGGCAATATTTCAATATTGATCAAAAAGAATGGTCAGGAATAATATCTCAAGCAAAAAAAGATTGTGAATTTAATCTGAATGAAATGCGTAAAGATCAAAATTTTAATACGTATCATGATCCAGATGTAAACATTTTTATGCCAGAAATAAAAAATGCCTGCAAAAAATATTCCATAAATCCAAAAAGTTTGCATTTCGGTGCGCAAACTGCAAAGCCAAATGATACTGCAACAGCTGAAAGTTTTCCTCCAATACAGAAAACCTACTATATTCCTGGAAAAATTAATCTTAATAAGGAATTTCTTGTTAACCGCCTTCTACCTGCGGGATATATAAACCATGTCGCTTTTCATGAATTAACACATATAATACAAGGACATCTGACTCAAGAACTTACTATTCTCAATCATCTAGACATAGGCTATTCATTTAGAATTGGAAAATTAAATGCCTATATAAAATATCTTGATTCAATTGCTCGCAAAAATCTTGTCGCTGCTCAGGAAAAAACTGCTGACACTTTTTTATCCTGTTCTGATCCTGAAGTTGCAAAAATTAATGCAACCCATACACAAAACTCAATAATAAACGGATATGATGGCAAGGTCAGCCAGCTTGGATATCCAGACAATTTTAATGATATGCTTGTTATCAATACCAACTGGGAAACTTCTGAAAGCATTAAAAAATCACGCAAGACGCTACAATCACTTAAAAAGAAAATACAACAAGCAACAAACTTAGCTTAAAATTTCAAGAAATTCATAATGTAAAAAGGCGCTCTTTTCAGAGCGCCTTTTTTTTTAACCCAATTTATTTTTATTCATGTCGCCATACAACACTAAACGCTTGCCCATTAGAAGATAATCCAGATGGCATCGCTTTTACCGCACCACTCGCAGTGACCATAGTAAGTACATCATCTTGCCAATGTGAGTTATTAATAGCACCATGAATATTATTTATCGTTGCAGTACAATTGCTGAAAAGAACTGTGCCAAAATGCGATAATGGCAATATACTACCAGAATACGGAGCTTCCAATATCCATTCTGCAGAACTACGCTTCGCGGTTTTTGATTTGGTATATGATGTTGGAATTGTTGTATGAACTCCTTCAGTCAAATTAGCAATTGATAAGACAAATACGCCATTACCTTGATACACAACTGATGCGCTGATCACATTGCCTGGATTTGCGGGGAACCCAGTGATTTCATATGAATAATTTGGATACATTTCAAACCATGCATAATTTGATTGCTGACCATTATACCAATCATGTTCAGTACCAAGTTGTTCAACAGAATTGCTGCTGTAACCATCTATTCCAACCCATAATGAACATGATGTATTCTGTGATGATGCAGAAAGCGTCGGACAAATCCATGAACCATACACTGCATCAACACTTCCTGTTGTTGGATGAGCCAACTTTGTCAGTGCTGCATAACCACTCCAATTTTGACTGGTACCTTCTTTAACAGGAATATGTGGATGGGTAAAACTTGCACGAGAATCTTTGTCATCAATAAGTTTAAAATCATCATGGTGATGGCGACGTGAAGCTCTTTCGCGTAAGCGTAATTCGCATTCAATATACCGTAAACCTTCTACATCATACGCTGTAATTACAGCAGAAAAAATAAGTGCTACAACACAAAACAGATTACGAAAATTGGTCAACTTCATGAGAGACTCCTATCTTCAGCGCTCATTCTGAACTTGTTGAAGAATTTCTTTGAGCGCTCGAAGATATCCTTCGACAGGCTCAGGACGAGCGCTGCCTTACTCAGTTCTATTTCATCTTAAAAAAAAAGCAACACTTTTTTTCCTTTATTAGTATGCTGACAAAAGTTAGCCAAAATATGATTATTGCTACTAAAAAAAAGGATCGCCATGCTTAAACAAATTCTATGCATACACTCTGTATTCTTCATAACAATTGTACACGCAATGGAGCCACTTACTCCTCAGATTGTGTACAACAAAGACAGTACACACAGTTCTCTTGCAGAAAAATTATCAGAAAAATTCACCCTCACGTGTACACAAGAAAACAATATCCTTTCTCATGAATCCCCGCACATCAGTTGCATACATTCTGATGAATATTTGCACAACTTAGACAAGCACACAAGTTCAACACTTGCAACAATCAATAACTCAATGCTCAGATGGTTTTGCCCAAATGGATACAGCAAATCATATCTTACTCCCATGCTCAATAATGTCAGCACAACAGTTACAGCAACAGAATGCATTATGACAACAGATACCATTCCAAAATATAAACCAAACTATGCAATCTCATTATCTGAAGGATATTCTTTTGCAGGCCATGATCATGGCAGCAATGGCGATGTGTATGCTTCAATCCCGATAGCAGCCGCTTATGCACTCAACAAAAACAACAATATTAAACGTATTTTAATTATTGATGAAAATCTTACATTCAACACAACGCAATATTATTTCAATCGTGGCAATGGATCTATCTTTTTTTCCAAAAATAATCCAACCCTTGCTGCGTTATTTAAAAATAAAATTATTACCCACAATCAAATTCCATTTGAGTTGCAGGATTTTTTGCGCAAGCCTGATAACAAAATTGACGTAGCTTTTTATAATATCAACATTGATGATGTTGAACCTATCGAAGATATGCATCCGGCAGATGCAAAAGAACGGGAATTCAAAATACATACTCTTTTAAGCCATCTCATTCCAACAGTTTTTATTCTTTCTGGTGACAAAAATAAATATCAAGATGACACATATGCTTTGATTACACACATCAAAAATATAGCAGAAAAAGTCACACCTTCAGATGCAATTGAACAAGAATGGCAACACACCAAAGATGATTTTATAACATCAGCACAAAATCTTATGTTTTTATTAGAAAAAAAATATGCATCTCTTCCAATGTCATCTCGAATGCAAATCCCTTACAAAAAAAACTCAAGTTCAGCGTCTTCTGAATTTTCATCATCATCGTGCAGTGATCTTGAAGAAGAAAGACGGAGACTCAAAAGAAGGCTTGATATGCTCAATTCTTCATCAGACGAGAATGATTATTATCACGACTCATTATCCCGTTCTGACTATATTGAAGATATCAGTGATGAACAATAAAAAGAGCTGTGCATATTTTTTGATATGCGCAGCTCTTTTTACAATTTTTATATTTTGAAACTTTAATTAAAATTTAGAAACATTATTTTTTATAATTTCAGCGAGAACACCATATCCCACTAAACGTAATCCTAATGCAGTCCATGAATTTTGATCTTTTACAAGCTTTCTTACTGCAGGTTCAACAATAAATTCTTCAACAGCATCGCATCCAACTTGCATGGCACAATTCTTACCAAAATTTTTAATATCGTTACCATTCACATTGCTTATACCTTTTTGGGAATCAATACGAATGGCTTTAATAATACCAGCGGAAGCAATTAATTGAACATTATTTGCTAAAAATTCTTTATTATCTTTTGAGATATTTTTTGTTAATGCGTTAATAGGTTCAACGCTATTCAACTTACTCATTCCCTGACCAATAGCAACATCCACTATAGGATAAACAATATAATCAAGAGCATTATCTTGGCTAAAAAAGTCATTGGCTCTTTTCGGTGAATAAAACATAGCGTGTCTTAACCCTCTGGTTGTTACTTTTCTATCCACACCATTACCATCAAGAATACCAAAGACCACGCAAGCTTCTACTGTTTTTCCAAAATCAGCAACAACATCAGTACATGAACCTATCAAAGAAAAAATGGAAAAAACATATATATATTTTTTCATAAAAACCCCTTATTAAATTACCAAACTGTAACTATTATACTGTAAAATAATTATAGTTAATTTCACAAAATAATCAAGCTGCACATGCTATCAAGCATATGCAGCTCTTTTACCACCTATTGATCATCACGTTTTAACTAACCCACCAGCACCGGAAATGCTGCCAAGAACATATTTCACATCATCATCACCGAATCGTAAACCAACTCCCACAAATGCATTAGCGTTCTGTTTACTAAAGAAGTCATCAGCACCGAAGGTAAAGTAGATATTACGCATGAAGAACATTCTGTTTAACCATTTCAAATGCGGACGTTTATCTTGATGGAATTTGTCTGGTCCTCGACGGTTAAAGCCACGGAAATCAAAGCCTTCAAATGTTGTCACCCAACGGAATTTATCAGTTTTGAATGGAAAATCATAATCAGCACCCATTCCTGCAAAACCATCAATCATACCAACACGCAACGCAAGATCACCAAATATTTTACCAAATTGCACACCAAGGCGTACGCCATTCCGTTCAAAACGTAACTCTTCTTGTCTGTAATTTGTCTTTAACTGATCATCGAATGGTAAATTGTTTGAATAAAAATCATTGGAAAATAAAATTGGTCGATCAGCTTCTGTAACAGGTTGTGTTGGCCCAACAGCGATTGGATTATTTAATTGTACGGGATTAATATGTTCAAGAGCATCATTGGTATACGTGTATTGCCGGTCAGTACGATACGCGAAACCTTTTTCCGAACTTGCAATTTGTATCACATAAAAATGTTCTTCATTGGGATGAATGCGCACGTCAAAATACCCTTTTGAATCTTCATAGCGATAGTTTTCCGCCGGGCGATGCATGGTTTCAAAGTGAGTGTCGAATGTAATTTGCATACGATCAAGTTTACTCACATAATTTTTGAATCCTGATATAGCAACTTTAATATCGCGATACGTTTCATCTTCATTAACCAATTTACCAAGTAAACCTTTTCCTTCATCAATTTTTTCTGCAACAGAACTCACGCTACGCAAACCATCACGTGCTTGCGCTGCAGCATCTTCAAGTGCACTCGTTGTTGTTTCGACATGCGTTGCGATGCGTCCAAAGTCACGATCAAATACGGTTGCAATTTTTTCTATGCTTTCTTGGAATGAAGGGAATACTTTATTTTCTAATCTGTCAGATAATGTACGAACGTTAGAACCAATTTCTAAGAATGCATCAATGTTGTCTTCATTACGTGCAAATGAGCGTTCAATAACCGTGGTTACACTTGAAAATTTTTGTGCGGCATTTTCTATATTACTCACGAATGATTTAATTTGATCCATTCCCTGCGTTCCGCCAAAAGCATCTTTAAATGAATCACTCACTTCGCGTACGTTGTGAGCAATCACTTGGACTTCACGGAAAATATCATCAAGATCAACAGGTTCCACACCAGATTTTTGTAACGATGCTCCTTCAGGTAACTGTTGCAACAACCGATCTCCCGGAAGGAGATCGATATATTTTGGCCCTAAAAGACCATCTTGACGGACAAGTGCGTATGCATTTTGATACAGTTGATATTCAGATGAAACCATTATTTCAGCTTCAACTTGTGCTTGCGCACCTTCAAGAAGTTTAATACTTTCTACCCACCCAACTTTGACACCAGCAATTTTTACCGCAGCTTTGCGTGATAATCCAGAAATATCACGGAAATACAACATATATTTTCCGTATTGCGAACGATCAAAACGAAAGGATCCAATCTTAAAACCCATGTACCCAAAAATGACAAGTGCTATTAAAACAAAGATTCCAACACGTGTCTCTATTTTAGCTTGCAAACTCATTCCTTTTTTCCCTAATCACAGCCAATATAATTTTTTTATTGCAACGTCATACGCAACCGTATCACCTTGCACACGTTTATTTCTTTCTAATATTGCATACACGCGTTGTGTTACATCACCAACTTTACCATGCACAAGAACAGAAAAAAAACATGGGTCAAATTGCGCGTTTAGCATTGAGTCTATATGTTTAGGCAAAGTCCGCAACTCTTTCCCATAAACCGGCATCAATATTGATTTCCAATCTTGTTGCCAATTTGTTTGTGCTTTAAAATTTTTTACCCATGCTGCAGATTGTTCTTTTCTTTGTTTTATATCATCAACTTCCACACGTGGCAATCCCAATATTCCATTGATTGAATCTGAAAAAAGCCACGGTTCAAGTTTTTCAGAACTTGACCATACCGTAAAAATATCTGTCAAATAAAGAGTATCTTGTTTTTTTTGTGTTGGAGGCTGATAAAAAAGCGTATCTTTAAATTGTGCAAACTCTTTGTGCGTAATCAACTCTGTTGCATCATTGAATGGAAATTTTACATCTTTAATTATTTTTTCAAATGCTGGAAACAGATCTGATGCTTTGGTCATTTTTTCAATTGATCTGCACAGTTCTTGCATAATCTCTTTCCATGCACCTTTAAACACACCTTTATTAAAATCAATAATGTCATTTACATTAATTTTACCTTCTTCACACATCAGACAAACTTTTATCTGCCCATCAACTCCATCAACATTTTCTTTTAAATCAAAATCTTGCCAACGATTAAGTGTTGGCAAAATACGTTGTAAAAACTCAGACTCATCAGAAGCGCTTTGCTTGTTTTCTGTTTGTTCTTTTTGCTTTTCTTTTGGTTTCTCAACCAAAGCTAACTGTGCAATGGCAACTTGAACACCACCAAGCGCTAACATTTTTGCTTTTTCACGCGCTGTGATCATGTATGAAAATGGCAAATAAAAAGAGCCACGGTGACCAACGTACGTGACAATCATCATTGCTGCGCCGACAATGAGCAATGTGAAAATCATTATATACCCTGTCTTCGCTGAGGCGGAGTTTATCCTGAGCTTTGTCGAAGGAGCGGGCTGCGCCTTCTGCGGTCTTACAGCGCTCGTCCTGAGCCTGTCGAAGGATATCTTAGAGCGCTCGAAGAAATCCTTCAACAAGTTCAGGACGAGCGCATAAGAATATTTCACAATGTTTCTGGTAAATTTCATACTTTACGCACGCCCAAATCTTTTCATAATTTCATTCATCGTATCTTCATTTTTTTCTGCTTCGAATATTATCTTTCCAGTCCGATCAACAACTCTCACTATTTCTCTGGTAGTTTGCTTATCGTAAGCAACTCGTGTTGCTGGAGGAATACCTTCTGCAGGTTGTTCTTTATCACCCTGCTTTGCTTTTTCAGGCTCCGTTTTACCTTTATCACGTTTTTTGATTGGAGAAAAATCAGTTGGAATTTCACACACAATGGTAAACTCTTTTTCTTTTTTCTCTTGCAAATCCCACAGAATCAATTTCATTTCTACGCTAAATGGAATTCGTGGAAATTCTGGCGTTTCTTTACCCTTGTCCTCTGTAGCCTTTTCTTTCTGTTCACTCACCCAATCCGTAAGGGTTTTGTACTCATATTGTACTTTCTCCGGAGCGTTAGCAGAGCCCTCCGTAGCCTTAGATTCTTTTTTAATTTTTGCAGTAAATGTCATTGTGCATCTTTTGATACCGCCAATTACTTCATACGGCGTAACATTTTTATATTTTTCTAAATCAAGTTCCATACTTTCTTGTCTGAACAACGCATATGAATCTTTTTTATCTGCTTCTGGTTTTAATGTATATTGCACACGAACAACTTTTGGTTTTACAACACCAACATCTGTGCCAACGTATACAACAAGAGGATTATTGGTAACAAATGTCAGTGTATCTAACTGTCCATTTTTATTGGTGCCGTAAAAAATTTTTTCAATCGGTTTTGGGGTTTCCACGTCTTTAGACGTGTCCACCGTAGCTTTAGCGGAGGAGGATGGCGCTTTTTTATCTTCTCCACTCAATCCTTTTCCGTCTTTTGGAGCTTCAGCGGAAGAAGACGGTGAAAGGGATTGCTGAGGTATGAAAGCCCCCATTATATCTTTTTCCAACTGATTAGAAACAACTGCAATTCTTGTGGAAATATCGATCATGTTATCATCGATCATCTGAAAACGATTACTTTGTGACAATGCAGCCAATAAAAGAACAGCAACCATAGAGGCTACCAATGATGCAACAATAAGTTCAATCAGCATAAATCCTGGTTTCATGATTTCTTCTCTGGTGGTGCTTTATACACAAATGTAACTAACTGGTCTTGTTTTTTAGTTCCTTGATCCGTCCATGCAACAGTTACAACTTCTCTATGCAACCCAGATAACGATGCAAGTGATAATTTTTTATCAACACCATTTTCAAGAGCATAGGTAACCGTTGCATCAAAATCAATTTCTACTTTTTCAAGTGAAAATGTTTGCGCGTCGGGTTCTTGTTTTTGACGCGCACTGAACAATAAATTTTTACACAACAACATATATTCAAACAGTTTTGATGAACGATTAACACGATTCATAATCATTTCATGTATCATAAAAATAGGAGTTAACGCAACTCCCGTAATTGCAAGTGCAAGAATCACTTCAATCAGCGTAAATCCATGATTTTTATGGTTTTTGAAACGTATCATATGTTTTAAAAAGTGCAGTAAAAGGATTAAGAACCAATGCTACTTGTCGCGGTTGCTCATCACGCAGATCTTGCGTATCGAGGAAATTAATAACCACGTTTTGTGCCATACCTTCAGGAACAATATAAAACCATGTTGTTGCCGTTTTGCTCCGTGCAAACTTGGTCATCATATCAAACCCTTCAATAAAAAACTGTTTAATTTGGATTTGATCAGGTATACCAATTTCAGTGTCTTCCACAGCATCTGGAATTGGCGTAAAAATAAATTCTCCTGAACGGTCTTTTTCATCACTACTTTGCGTTAAGCTAATCTTTTTTTTCCCAACATCAACCGTAATTTTTTGTATTTTATGCGTCAACAATGCTTGCAACCATCCATATTGCACTAAACTGTTAAACCGCGCTATAAACGCTTCTCGTTCATAACGCGGTGTTGTTCGTTGCAAATTGGGCACAATAATTGCGCTTATTAAACCAATAATGGCAATCGTTATGAGTAACTCCAACAAAGTAAAACCTGATCTATTTTTCAGTCCAAACACTAATCTGCTCTTCTTTTGGAGAACCTTTACCATTTGGGCCATACGAATACATTTCATATGGATGTTTACCGCCTGGAGTTACTTTATACACAAATTTTTCACCCCATGGATCTTCAGGTATTTCCGTCCAATCGTCTCCAACATATGGGTGTTCCCACTTTTTTGCAGCTTTCTCATCTTTTGGTTTTTTAATCAAATCTTTCAACGTTGTAGGTAATGCTCCCACATGCATTTGATACATTTGAATACCTTTTTTAAATCCTTGCAATGATGATTGAGCTGCTTTTTTTTGTTGGCTTTTATAAATACTAAACACTGCAGGAGCAACCAATGCACTCAAAAGACCAAGAATCATCACCGCAATCAAAATCTCCATCAACGTAAACCCTGCACGGGCATATCGTTTTTCTTTTTCCATTGCTATTGTCGCCATAAAAACTCCTTATTAAATATAGTACTTTTTTCTTAACCCATGTGTTTCATTTGTTCAACCATTGGTAACGCAACTGCCGCTACAATAAACCCAACAATTCCCGCCATCACAAAAAGCATGATTGGTGCAATTAAACCGGTTATTCTATCAATGAGTTCAACATAATCTTTTTCGTAATTATCAGCAACCGTCAACAACATATTCGCCAATTCGCCTGTTTGTTCACCTGTTTTAATAAGATAAATTGCAATCGGTGGAAACATCTTTGTTTGTTGCAAATATTCTGCAATTTTACCCTCTTTAACAATGTTATCACGTGCCTTGCGCAATGCGTCTGCGAGCACACGGTTATCAATAATACTCACCACCATATCAAGTGCATCTGCAATATTAACACCACCTTCAAGTAATAATCCCAACGTGTAACTGAACTGTATCACTGCATTTGTTTTTGAAAGATGTTTAATGAGCGGAATGTGTAATTTAATTTGATCAAATTGACGACCACCAACTGGCGTTGCTTTCCAAAATTTGAATGCTACAACAATTGCTATAACAACACCGATAATAATCATAAAATAGCTGATCATAAAATCAGAAAGTGATAAAAGAAATGCAGTCGGCCACGGAAGTTCAGCTTTTTTTGACGTAAAGTTTTTTGCCATTTGTGGCACAACTTTAGTCACTAACACTCCAACAACACCAACAGCTACAACAATTTGAATAATCGGTTGCTGCATAGCGCTTTTTACTTTTTTAGTTGTAGCTTCACGCCGTTCCAAGTACACGGTTAACCGTTCAAGAATTGTTTCTAACTTACCCGTTGCTTCACCCGCACGCACAAGCTGGATATAAATTTTTTCAAATACTTTGGGATATTTA
>Ga0206806_1002_pt1 | contig 98209 bp, 109 predicted proteins | sample Alteio_BWOrgCont_60_FD_152911 | JGI IMG/M metagenome (GOLD analysis project Ga0206806, IMG submission 152911) | Enriched cells from forest soil in Barre Woods Harvard Forest LTER site, Petersham, Massachusetts, United States -... | ecosystem: Environmental > Terrestrial > Soil > Temperate forest >... | reverse complement strand
TGTAAAGCAAAGTTCAGGTTCCTCAATAAATGTAAGCCTTTTTTCACTTTTAACTGCTCCAATTAGAATTCTTTGGCGATGGGCATTTAACAATAACACTCAAGGTTCTGGAAAAGCAGCAACTCAACAACTTTCTATAGAAAATATAAAAAACATCTCCGCTTCTGGAATTGGCAATCTTTTTATACAACAATGTGATAATTCACAAAACTGCAGTGAGGTACTTACCGTGACAGCTGATGATAATATTTTACCTTATCTTAAACAGGATATTTCTGGCGATAAACTTACGATTAGAATTGAAAATAATGTATCCTTTTATCTGAAAACACCAATTCGTTATCATGCTATTATTAAAAAAATACATCAAATATCTAATTCTGGATCAATAGATATAGAATCTCCTTCTATCTCTACAGATGATTTAACTATTACAACATCTGGATCAGGAGACATTACTATCAAAGATATTATTGCAAAACAATTAAGTATCAATATAAGTGGTAGCGGTGATGTTGAAGCACATATTAATACTAATAATATTGCAGTACATCAAACAGGATCCGGTGATACAACCTTAAGTGGCATCACCAATACACAGACAATAAAAAGTTCTGGATCAGGTGATTATAATGCAAGACGATTAAAAAGTAAGGTATGTTCTATAAAAAATTCTGGATCAGGAGATAACTCCTTAACTGTGGAAGAAAAAATTACAGGAAGCAATACAGGATCAGGAGATATATTTTATAACTCAAAATATATTCCTCATATAGATGTGAAAAAAACAGGAAGCGGAAAAGTAAAAAAAGCTTCCTTGTAAAAAGACAACTTAAACACACTCTGTTATATCACGCACTGCACTAAAAATATATTGGACAATTTCATTGGGTATTTCAGGGTTATTTTTTTGATAATTTTTTAATATCCAAGACAAAAAGATAGATTTTTTATTAACTTCAAAAGGAACGGGAACAATAATGCATTTATTGTTTAAAACAATCATCAATTCCGTTTCATCGTCAGAAAGAGAAAACCTTTTATATATGCTGTAAATAAAGCGAAGATTCTTTTTTTCAATTTTCACTGTCTTAATACATCTTTGTGTAGTGATATCCCAATATCTAACAGCATAATAACTATCAGATCCTTCTTGTATGCTCAGTAAAATTATAAGCATAGTACTGGTTGCATTAAGAATAAACCCATGAAGATCACTTTCGTTGGATCCCAAAATACAGTAAGAAGAAAAATTCTTCAAATTTGCATCTGTTATATATAAATCCCTTAATCCATAGGCAAGAATAAATGATCCATCATGACTATATTGATAGCTCTGAGCAATAATATTTTTTAACTGGTCTTTTTTTTCTGCTAATTGTAAGTTATCTAACTGATATAAAAACATGTCATGATTTGTATTCCCTACGCACATACTATTCTGTGTTGGATGCAATGCAATACTCGGATAAACATAAGAATCATGATATATCTCACATTGTTCATTAGTTACATAATTATGCTTTGTGATTGTATTCTTATAATCATAAGCACATGTCATCAAAAAAATCGTAGTATCTAATGAACTAAAAACAACACCATAAATATTATTTGCCCGAACAGTAGACCATTCCTGATTGCCTGTTGCTACATCATATATTTTTATATTTTTTTTATTGCTTACAGCTATCTTCTTTTTATCAGGGCGTAGCGAAATATGAGAAAAATTAGTTGAAGTGTAATTGTCATTATCAATTTTTTTTATTTCTTTATTAGCAACTACATCTATGATACTACATCCATTCTTGCCAAAAATTATTGCATGATTTTTTGTAAGATATCGAACACCAATTGGTTCTTGTATAATTGTAATCTCTTTAAACTTTTTATCATGAATATTTTCCATACTCATACATGAAAATGTTATCAGAAAAATACATATGGATATATTATATTTCATAAAAGTCCCGCGAAAATTTTTCGATTGTTTTTTTAATAATTACTCGAGTATAATCACATTTTTGATTATAATAAACTAAATTCTATAAACAAAATTATTGAAAAACTACAAGAGAAATTACATGAAAATTTTATTTTTAATCAGTACTGTTTTTACATATGCATTGCTATGCGTCGAAAATGAAAAAATTCTGTGCCATATTCCGGGATTGGAAAATGAATGCGCATCTATTGATCATATATATAAAGAGTTAGATATACTGACACGCAATGGCCACAGAGTGGTTTATATTATCAATAAAGAAGGCGTATTTGAACACCCAACACATCAATTGAATATGTATAAGTTCTGTTACGATGTTAATGTGGAACTTACTCCTGAGCAAAAAGCAATGCTAGCACGTTACCATGCCCATAAAGCTCATGATGCTGTTGGGCGTATAATACAAGAAATACCTCATGAATCACCGTTGTATAATACTTGTGCAGAACAAACAGGCATGGTGATTGAAACAATAGCCTGTGGCTTAACTCCTCATCCTGAATGTCGCGATATATTGACAAAAATTGCGGAATACTATGCACATCTGGAAACAACCAAAAAAAGAAGTGAAAAACAGCCTCCTTACCCTCCAACAATACGATCTAATCAGTCAAAACCTCCTTTTTACCAACCAAAACAGTTCTAATTGATATTTTCTGCAATTTTGGCAAGCTGAATAATGAAGTAGATTAATAGCTATTATTACTCAAAAGGACATGTTATGACTACAAAACAAATATTACTTTTAACTCTTATTCTTGCTGCAACCAATAATATTATGTTAGCAATGAAAATGGAAAGAATTTTTCTAGGCCAACAACTAATTAATGAACAACTTTTAAGATACTCATATAATGGAAATTATATCGACGTTGAAAAATCACTTAAAAATTGCGCGAATATTAATACAAGCGATGAAGCTGGCATGACCCCGTTACATTATGCAGCAAAACAACCATTGCGTAGCTGGCTAACAAAAGATCTTGATAAATCTCCAGTAGGTCGTCATTATTTAGTATCCCTCAGCATTCTTGATCATCCTATGATAATCTGTTATGACAAGGACATAGCAAATTCCTATTATCGCACAATGGAAATACTTCTTGGAACACAAAACATACACATTGATGCTCAAAACAGCCTTGGTAATACTGCTGCCCACTATGCCGCCCATAATTGTGATTGTGACATGTTACATCTTATACAGAAAAATGGTGGAAAATTGAACTTAAAAAATAAATATGGCCTAACTCCTTCACAAATATCTCGCACAAATTTCAAGAAACTGAAAAAGCTCCTTTATTCCTACACAGAACATTTAACAGACGAACAAAGACAACGTATAAAAAATGATGATTCTAAACAGTATCAGCGTTGTAAAAGAACTCAAGAATTTTTACAAAAAGCAACAGAGTAATCGGAATCAAATCTTTTTATTGAAACAAAAACCTCATGTGTAATAACATAAGGTTTTTTAAATATCAGCATCAAAAAATACTTTCCAACGCAATATCCTCGCAATCCAACAAAAATGGGCTTAAAAAACTATCAATAATACGATCTAATCAGTCAAAACCTCTTTTTTGCCATTCTAAACATTTCTAATTGACATTTTCTATGGTTTTGGTAAGATAAGTAATGTAACAAGTATATGTTCTAATGACCTATTTAGAGGGGGGAATTATGAAGAAAATATTAGCTTTATTATTGATTGTTGGGGTAACCCAACCTATCCAGTATGCATATGTAGATCAATTACCTAAATATTTACATTTACTTATCAAAAAACAATATAAAGGTGATACAAAAGTTTTATTTGCTACGATGGATGATCTTTATAACACTGTTTTTTCTACTTCTAAACTCCAAGTAAAAATTCAAAGTGTTTTAGATGAAGGATATGCTTCTTTAGAAGGCAAAGCAAAGAATCTATCGAAAGATATTATTACTAAACTTTTTTTTGAATCATCATCTTGGAAAAATATCAGACGTGAAATGGAATTATTACAATATGAAACACTTAGAGAAATGCATGAAGCTGTAATAAATGAAATAATGCCTGAAGCAAGTAAAATAGATAAACAGAAGGAAGTTGTTTTATTGCAATCATTTGCTGACAAGATTATTCAAACAAAAATTGATAAGTTGGAGCAAGATATAATTTCTAGCACAATACAATAACTCAAAAGGACACATAATGACTACAAAACAAATATTACTTTCAACTCTTATTCTTGGTGCTACAACAAATATTGCATTGGCAATGGAATCTAATTCACCTAGAGAATTTGCAATGTATCCAGAATCTAGTTTGCATAGAAAATTTAATCGTCGTGGCAACTTTTTCGGAACTCTTTGGGTAATGAGATCTTCATTTGATCCCAAAGCAGAAGAACTTCATCGTGAAATAGAAAAATTAAATCCAGATCCTTATGATACAGAGGGTCAGTACAAAGCAATTGATACAATAGAACAACGTTGCAAATTGGATTCAAGAGGAAAAGGTTGTGCGGGACTTTTAGCGGTTTATACAGAAATGTTAGATAGCTCTACAAAAAAATTAGGTGCTCTTCAGGAAATGAGATTTTTTTGTATATCATCTTCAAAAAATGAAAGTTGCAAGGCATTATGGTTAACTTGCGAAAATATGGAAAAAAGGTCAGTTGAACTCCAAAAAGCCGGCTTTTTTTATGACAACAAGAAAGATGAAAAACTATATCTTGAACATATCGCAGCAGAAAGAAACAAAAATAGTACAAATTTTGCTCATTTAATTAGCAGTCTTAACCACGAACAACAATAAAACATTACAAAACAATCATTATAAAGGAACACGTTATGACGACAAAACAAATATTACTTTCAACTCTTATTCTTGGCGCTACTGCAAATAACGCATTAGCAATGGAAAACAATTTAACTCAATCGGAACCACGAGTTTTTAATGAGGGATGGAACACTAGGCTCAATATTAATACTCATTGTTATCTTTTTTCATCTGTATTTCTAAGGGCAGAAGCATGCAACCCAAACAGCCATATTCAAATCGTACAACTTGATGAAAAAAACGTATCAAAAAAAAATACCATCAAAAACAAACAAAAATATACTAATCAAGGAACTATTGAAACTTTCCAAACAGAATATAATTTATCTACAAAACATCGCAATAAAAAACTTAATAGGCAGGACCAATTTTGGAATCATACAAGAAATAATAATGCCGTATTTTGCCCTAATACACAGACAATAATCCATGGTACAAAAAACATTCAACGCTGTAATGAATACGCAAAATTACTTGCTGCATATAAAAATACTGAAAACAAAAATTACGTTTGATAATGTAAATTATTACTCAAAGGAACACATTATGACGACAAAACAAATCATACTTTCAGCTCTGATTCTCAACGCTACAACAAATAGTGCATCGGCAATGGAAGCAGAACAACAAAAAAAACTAGATCAAGAAACTTTAGCTGCAGCAGATAGAGGAAATTTTAAAGAAGTTATCGAACTTGTTAAAGCTGGTGCTAATCCTAATTTTAACCAAGGAACTAAAAATACACTTTTACAGCATGCCGTAAAAGCTAAATCTTTAGAAGGAGTTGAAGAATTAATTAAAATTGGTGCGGATGATGAAAATGGCGAGGCTTTGTTTAGTGCGGCAACCTATTCGTATCCTGAAAACACATATCATAACATAGCTTCTCATCTTATTAGACACGGTAAAAGCAATATTAACGCCCAACCATATCATTATCATCATTGTGATCTTCTATGTAATGGCAATACTGCTGCTCATATGGCAGCTGCGCATTGCGATACTGAAATGTTAGCTTTGTTATATCAATATAAAACTAATTTCACCATAAAAAATGATGCTCAAGAAATTCCTCTAGATAATGCACGTTCTGCTCATTCTTATATCACTTCCCTCAACCACCTCCACCTTTTGCCTTCTTGCGCAGCAAGCATAGCTATCCTAGAAGCGATAGAAAAAGAGCAATAATTTATAATACAAGATTCAAATAAAACCTCATGCATAAAAATATCAAGTTCTTTTGTATTATCTCAACTCAAAAAAAATTAATCGAAGGACACATAATGACTACAAAACAAATATTACTTTCAACTCTTATTCTTAGCGCTGCTGCAACAAACATTGCCTTGGGAATGGAAAAAAAAACACAAGATAGAGGTCTAATACATAGATGGGATAATACATTAAATAATGAATATATCACAAGCGCTCTTTCATACGAATTCCATACTGCACTCAATCATGTAAAAATCGTAAGAAAACTGGAAGAAAATATATTTTTAGCATATGACACCATTGGTAACTTAAAAAAAGATGACAGTATTTTCTATGATAATCGCAAAAATATCTCAAAATATATAGATCGCAATAATGCCGTAACATGTGGTAACGACACAATAATCCTTAATTCCACAGATATTAATGATTGTAATAGACTACGAGATGGATACGAAGAATTTAAGGCCCTTACATTGTTGGCAAGAAAAAAATAATTTCATAGGAACATAATGACTACAAAACCAATATTACTTTCAACTCTTATTCTGAGCATTGCTGCGCATAATGTATTAGCAACAAAAGAACAAGAACAAAAACGAGAATTTATAAACGGTGCGCTTTGGGGAGATTTTGAAAAAGTTCAAAATATTCTTAATACGAGTAAACACCTTACTATAGCAGATAAAAATAGAGCGTTCAGAGGCGCTATAGAATCAACATATCCAGCAAGTGAAAGAAATCACGAATATATTAAAGTTGTTGAAGCACTTATTAAAGATAGTCCTCATCTTGGTATTGAAGAAAGTCTATTCGGAGAGACCGTTGCTCATCTAGCAGCCTTCCGATGTAACTATGAAATGTTACGTATTTTAGATAAAAACAATGTCGATTTAACCAAAAAAGATATATTTGGAAATTCTCCATTATATTATGCATGCAATCAAAAATCCAAACTTGAATCTGATGTAAAAGATTTTAGTGAAGAAGATTTTTACCATAGTTATGCACAAAGTGTAATACCTCATTGCCAAATAACTATAAAATATCTAGAAGCAAAAGAAAATAGTCAAAAATAAAAAGCTTTTTTAATATTAAAAACCTCATGCATAACAACATGAGGTTTTTTGTGTTATAATAAACTCATAAATACAATTCATACATAGTCATTCTTATGTTATTAAACAAACATTCCTTTCTTCAAAAAAACAATGTACAAGAACTAAGTATTGCTGATTACCTGCATATACATGGACAATTTCAGATAAAAAACAACAAACTTGATCTTGCTAAAAAGAAATTGACCAGTTTGCATGGAATTAATAACATTACCGATAAAAATGATATTCATGAACTAGATTGCACCCAGAACTTTCTTGAAGCTTCTTGGTATGATACTGATGCCATCACTCCACTTACTGGATTCACCAATCTTAAGGTACTTGACCTCGCATGGAATAAACTCACCACATTACCCAATGCATTATTTAAAAATCTTACATCACTCAAATATCTCAGCTTGAGTAACAATCATTTAACTCATCTTGATCCAGAAATATTCCAAGGCTTAGATAACCTCGAAAGATTAGATCTGTCTTTTAATAACCTCACCACATTATCAGCATCAACATTTAAGCATCTTCCCCAACTTAAAGAACTAATTATTAATGATAATGAACTTGATACTATTGATTCAGAAAGTTTTTGCAATCTTACTCAATTACAAACGTTGCGATTGCAACATAATCATCTTTCTCTGTTGCCTACACAACTCTTTGCTTCTCTTACATCACTCAAAACCATATATCTCAATAATAATCAGTTAGCCGATTTTGATCCTCTGTTGTTGAAAAATGTATCCAGATTACACCTCATTGATTTAAGTGAAAATAAACTTACAACGTTACCTGAAACATTGTTTAAAAACAGTCCTTTATTAGAAGAAGTATACCTTGGTAACAATCAAATAATATCTTTAAAACCAACATTATTCCATGGACTTGATCAATTAAAAATTCTTAATTTTGGTCCCGATTCATTATGCACTGATGATCATTGTGTTTGTCATATATATGAATGCTGTCACGGTTATGAATGTTGTGATACAGAACCTTATGATACATCTCGCATCAAAAATAATACATTGACTACGTTACCCAAAGGATTATTTAAAGATCTTACTTCATTAGAAGTGCTCAATCTGAGTAGTACAGGTTTAATTAATCTTGATGATGATATATTTCAAGGTCTTACTCATATAAAAAAAATTAACCTTGATAATAATCATCTCACCACATTACCTGCAGATATTTTTAAAAATCTTAGTAATATACAACATCTTTATGTACGTTATAATCAATTAAAAGATCTGAATCCTTTTGTTTTTCATGATCTTAAACATTTGGAATCACTTGCATTATGTCACAATGATTTTTCGCAATTACCATCAAAAATGTTCGATAATCTCAAAAACTTAGAAATACTGGCTCTTGAAAACAATCCTCAATTACAATGGGATAAAAAATTATACAATAATCTGAGAGAAAAACTTTTACTGAGACTTTAATTATGAAACATCACCTTCTTTGTTGTTTTACATATCTTTTAATAATAGCTTCATCATGCAACAGCATGGAAAACATACATCAAGAAAAAATTCTGAGAGAAATAACTATCATAGAAAAACCATACGCAGCACAATATTTACAAAAAGATCGTGCTATAATTTTTGGAGAAAGCGGATGCAGTATAATCAATCCTCTTACCAATGAAAAAATTAAAAAAATTAGTGATCTCCCTTATCATAATTATTCTTCTTTTGCCCTATCTCCCAATAAAAAAAAGGTAGCCTTATCACATAACGCAAATATAACAATGTATGATATTGATACAGGCAATAAAAAAATGTATAGCTTTCCTCATTCTCTTCGTAGCGCTACTTTCAGTCCACAAGAACCATTTATTCTTTTATGTTCTGGCTATAAAGAACAAACCAAAATAATAAAGCTCAATTATATAACAAATCAAAGTGAAATATATGATATCCCTTTTCTTTATCCAAATATTGCATTTCATCCAACACAAAATTTTATATGCACAGGAAATACTAAAAACGAAATTTTCATTTATTCTTTGGACAACCTAAAAAAACCCATTAAACAAGGTAACTTTAAAAATTCTATTCCTTACTATTATCAGTATAATCAGGATGGTTCTTTTATTATTGCCGTTGGTGTGGGCGATATTTATATAATTGATACCGACCTCAATAGTGTTTTTTCTAGTTTAAGACATGAAAAAAAAGATTTTTGGAACGCTACAATGAATGCAAACAACACTATCGTTGCAGTATTATCAGAACATAATCGAAATTTCGATCATTTTATAGAATACTACGATATTAAAAGCAAAAAATTTATCTACTCAACAAAAATTGGAGATAATAACCCCGGTTCTTCTTATAATCTTTCTTTCTCTCCTGATGAAAAGGAACTTATGATAATTTTAAGAGGAAAATGTTTTGTTATACCGACTTCTTATCACCATGTTATCTTTATGCATTGGATGTTAAAAAATTACCAACTCCATCATCCTGAAATTCCTAATGATGTTGTAAATTACATTATAAAGTACCTGTAAATTTAATCGGATCAGATTTTTTAACATATTTACAAAAGGCTTAAATCTATGAAACATCACCTTCTTTATTTTTTTACATATCTTTTAATAATAGCTTCATCATGCAACAGCATGGAAAACATACATCAAGAAAAAATTCTGAAAGAAATAACTATCATAAAAAAACCAAATTATGCTCAATACCTTACTGAAGATCGGGCAATTATTACAAGCGATAATGGATGTAGTATTATAAACCCAATAACTAATGAAGAAATTAAGAAAATTACAAATGATGAGGGCAGTATTGTTATACATCCAAATAAACAAAAATTTGCTTTATCTCATAAAGGAACAATAACAATATATGATTCAAAAGAATATAATAAGAAGTATCAAACGTCAGTAGATGGATATATAGAATCTTTTGCTTTTTGTCCAATGGATACTATTATTTTTATCAATTTAAAACCGAAACAAAAATTTATATGCTTTGATGTGATAGTAAAATACAATTATCAAACAGATCAACAAAATTTTATCTATCACCGTCCAAGATCAAATCTTGCACTCCATCCAACCCAAAAAATTGTCAGTTTTTTAAAAGATAATAGAACCCTATATTCATATCAATCCGATGACTTCAATAAGTTAATAGGAGAAATTCAACTCTATAAATCTCCTGATGAACGATATGATCCTGCCTATACTTGTAAATATAACTTTGATGGTTCTTCAATTGTAGCATTTAATCATAAAAATATTTATCTTATAGATCCACATACAAAAGATCCTGTTCATCCTTCTTTTACATCCAATCGTGATGAATATTTTCTAGATATAGCTTTTCATCCCACAATACCATCGATATTTGCGGTATTAACACAGAGTTGGAATTTTTATTATGACCCTAATAATAGTTATTTACAGTATTATGATGCTAAAACAAAAAAATATATCTGCACAACGCCATTTTCACTTCCCGAGCGCTGCTATGATCTTTCTTTGTGTCCCAGCGGAAAAAAAGCACTTATTACTTTAAAGAACAGTGCATTTGTAATGCCCATTCCTTTTGAAGTCCTTAAAACAAAAGTTGTTGCTTTCATATATTGGATATTAAAAAATTACCAATTCGATCATCCTGAAGTTCCTAATGATGTTATATATTATATTATGAAACATCTCTAAGAACTTAATCAGAACAATCAAACAAAATAAGCCATGCGTAAAAAACACATGGCTTATAATCATTGTTATTTAAAAGCGTCTCTATGATTCTAAATTTGTTAACAACTTAACTATTTCTGTTGCGCCATCAGATTGTGCAATTGTAAGAGCAGTATTGCCGTCTTTATCAATAGCATTAATATCTGCACCCTGTTCTAATAATAGTTTTGCTATTTCAAGAGAATCATGAATACATGCAGCCATCAATGCTGTATAACCATCTTCATTAACACAATTAACATCAGCACCATGTTCCAACAAAAATGTAACTACATCAAAATTGCCATTTTGAGCAGCGCGTAAAAATGGTGTATCACCATACTTATCTTTTATATGTATGTCGGCACCATGTTTTACCAATAATTTAACTACATCTAAACTATGATTAGCCCATAAAAGTGATGTTTTACCTTCTTTATCTTGCACATTTACATCTGCACCATTTTGCAGTAAAAGCTTAATAACATCTATATTCCATCTACTACAAGCACATATCAATGCTGTGAAACCATCTTCTTCTCTTCCTTTTTCTCTTTTTGCATTGATATCAGCACCATATTTAATCAATAATTTAACGAGCTCTATATTGCAATCATCAACATCAATCGCTGTTACCAACAATGCATACTCATTACCATTTTCATCTTTTTCGTGTACATCAGCTCCATGTTCCAATAAAAGTGTAACTAAATCTAAATTCTTGTTATGCACAGCAGTGTGAATGATGGCAAGTAAAAGCGCTGCTGTTCCCTGTATTTGTACATTATTTTTAAGTAATAATCTAACGATCTCTATATTCCCAGCTATGCAGGCTTCAAGCAACGCAGTATCACCACTATCATTTTTTGCATTTACATCTGCGCCATTTTGAAGTAGAGATGCAACAAGTTCAACATTACCTCGTGCAGCAGCGAATACTATCTCATCATTGTTTTGTTCAGGCATATCAGCGTTCATAAGAGCTTGAAACATCATCAATAACCCTAAAAAAACAGTTAACAATTTATTCATACACATAACCTTTCTGATAATAATTTAACTATTTCTGTTGCGCCTTCAGATTGTGCAATTGTAAGAGCAGTATCACCATCCTTATCAATAGCATTAATATCTGCGCCATGTTCTAATAATAGTTTTGCTACTTCAACCGAATCACCATAACACGCAGCCATCAATGCTGTTCTACCATATTTATTAGCAAAATTAACATCAGCTCCATATTTTAATAGCAATTGAGTTATCTCAAGATTATGAGATGCTTCTATTAATGCTGTAGAATCATTATGATCACGAAAATTAACATTAACGCCATTTTCTAATAACAATTTCACTACCTCAACATGACTCTTAAAGATTGCACACTTTAAAGCTATGGGACCATAGAAAATATCAACATCATACTTGAGTAATAATTTTACTACCTCCAAAGCTCCATCACGAGAAGCATGTATCAAAGCATCAGGATCAACTCTTTGTTGTAGCAGTGATTGTACTTTTTCAAGATCATTATTATAACAAGCAAGCATAAGCCCTACTGAACTATTTTCATTAAAATGAGCGCCATGTTCTATTAATAATTGTGCTATCTCAATATTGTTATAAGCAGTATCCATAAGTGCTGTTCTACCTTTTTTATCAACAAGATTGATATCAGCTCCATGATGCAATAACAATTTTACTATCTCAATATGACCATGTTCAGATGCTTCCATTAAAGCCGTTCTACCATATATGTCAACAGCATTAATATTTATTTTTGGGTACTGTAATAATAGTTTTACTATTTCAAAAGAACCACTTAAGCATGCTCTCGCTAATGCTGTATCACCATCACTATCCATATCATTAACATTAACACCATGCTCTAAAAGTAATTTTACTACTTCAATATAATTATTGCCGCATGCTATCATTAAAGGAGTGATACCAGATCGAAAACTGAAAGAAGTAATGCAACGAGCACCAAGACTAACATCCGTCCCGCATTGTTGTAATAACAATTTTACTATTGCGCTATGACCATTACCACACGCCATTATTAATGGTGTACAACCATCCTGATTAGTAATATTGACATGAGCGCCTTGTTCTAATAATAATTTTACTATATCAGCATAACCCTTATCACATGCTTCCATTAAAGCTGTATGATTTCCTTCTGTAGCAACATTAACATCCGCCCCTTGATCGAATAATAATTGTATTATATCTATAAAACCATGCTCACATGCTATTATTAATGCTGTATTACCATATTGAGTAACAACATTAACATCAGCACCTCGCTCTAACAATAATTTTGTTATCTCAACATAACCCTTCTCACATGCATGCATTAAAGACGTATTACCAGTATCGCGATCAATAGCATTAATATCAGCACCATAATCCAACAATAATTGCACTATTCGGATAGAACCCACCCAACATGCTACCATTAAAGCTGTACCACCATCTGCAGTAACAAGATTAACATCAGCTCCATGCTCTAATAACAACTTTACGATTTCAACATTCCTGTTCCAACACGCTTCAGTTAAAGATGTACCGCTACAAGAAGCGTCCGTAGCTATAATATGATTAACATCAGCTCCTTGATCTAACAATAACTTAATTTGATCTAAAGAGCCTTTTTCACACGCTTTTAAAAATGCTTGATTAACATTCATTTCCATTAACAATTCCCTATATGCTACAATAAAAGTTCAACAACCGCACCATGCTTTCCATTCTGCGCAATCATTAAAGCTGTATTACCATATTTATCTACAGCATTAACATTCACACCTTGCTCTAATAATAGTTTTACAATATCTATAAAACCACTCTCACATGCTGCCATCAAAACTGTATAACCATTTTCATTAACAATATTAACATCAACATTTTGTTGCAATAACAATTGCACCACTTCAAAAGAACCACCAAAACATGCGTACATTAAAGCCGTATAACCATTTTCAGTAACAACATTAACATCAGCACCTCGATCAATTAACAATTTTACTATTTCAAAAAAACCACTAAGACTCGCTGCCATTAAAGCTGTATAATTCCATTCTGTAGTAGCATCAACATCCGCGTCGTGATCTAATAATAGTTTTACCATCTCAAGAGAACAAGCCTCCCCTTTTGGCTCAAACATCTCAACACAACATAAGGTATCATTATAAGCCGCTGCCATTAAAGCTGTATAGCCAGATTTATTAACATGAGCACCATAACTTAATAACAATTTTACTATCTCAATATGATCAAACTCACATGCCTTTGATAAAGCTGTATTATCATATTCATCTACAAAATTAACGTTAGCCCCGCAATCTAATAATAGTTTTACTTTATCAAAAGAACCTTCTCCGCAAGCATCTAAAAGAGCTTGATTAACATCCATTTGCATAAAAATTAACTTTCCGATAGAGAAACATAATGATTTTTCTCTAATAATAATTTTACTATTTCAATCGCACCTTCAGATTGTGCAATCATAAGGGCTGTATTACCATTTTTATCAGTAATAGTATGATCAGCGCCATATTCTAATAATAGCTTTACGAGTTCAACATTGCCTTTATAACATACATACATTAAATTCGTATCCCCATACAAATCAACAGCATTAACATCAGCGCCATATTCTAATAATAACTTTACCATCTCAACAGAACCAGCAAAGCATCCATACATAAGAGCTGTAAAACCACAACCACCAGCAATATTAATATCAGCACCTTCATCTAAAAATAACTTTACTATTTCAATATGACCTTGACGACATGCCATCATAAAAACTGTTTCACCAAGTTCATCAACAGCATTGACATCAGCTCCATAATCCAATAATAGTTTTATTATCTCAGCACGACCAGTATGGCACGTGACCATTAAAGCTGTCTCACCAAGTTCATTAACACCATTAATATTAATACCTTTATCCAATAATGATTTTACTTCTTCAATGGAGCCATCAAAACAACTTTGTATAAAAAGGTCAACTTCTGTAACAACACCCGTATCGACTTGAGATCCATAAATACTTTGAATCGATTTTGGAATAAAATGTGCATATAATCCATACAGTACAAGAAAGACAATTAATATAATACATATAAGCTGTTTCATAGATCTTCTATTCATAGAAATTCAAAATTTACCACCAATATTAATATCAGCACCATATTCCAACAATACCTTGACTATCTCAAAATAGCCGTTACGGTATGCCGCCATAAGTCCTGTTTCACCTTCAGTTGAATCACTTTCACATGTTTCCATTCAAGGTGTATAATCATGGGTGCGAATAACATTAACATCAACACCTTGTTCTAATAACAATTTTACCTTTTTCACAGAACTCTGTGCACAAGCATCCAAAAAGGCTTGATTAACATCCATTTCCATAAAACTTTCCAATGCATTTTTTTCATTTTATTGGTATCATGACATAAAAAGCCTTGTTCAATGGGCTTTTATTAATTATTATACCATAAAAATACCATGAAAACACCGGTAAAACCTGTAGAATACTACTATTTTTCAGAAGAAGCTCTTGCTGAGCTTGATAAAAACATACTTAAAATCTCAGAAGAGTATGTTGATCGTCTTTTTCAACAAATTTATATTGATACAAGAATAGAAACAATCGATATATCAGAAGTCGAAGAACTTATAACAACAACAGATCAACTTGAAATAGCCATCCTTAAAGAACTATTAACCTATGTTCAAGAAAAAAAAGAATATTACTACAATAAACAACATGAATCTTACGATTTTTCTGCATTAAAACCAGCAGCTCTATTTTTAACAATTTTACTGATATTAGCGATTTTACTGTATTGCTACTATAACTATTATTATATACCCAAAAAGAGAGAAATGCTGGATCTTATTGAAGAACTCAAGCCATACGGTATAACAATTAAAGAATGCTCAAAAAGAGTCTATCGCAATACAGAATATTGGCTCGAAATGGATGATACAGAATTTTTGGCTAAAATGAACGCAATAGAAGAACATCTATCTCAAGGAGGATCTCTTTCTGTTGAACAATGTGATGAAACAAAAATCATGATAAGTACAATGGATAGCATGATCACCCAAATTTATAAAATTCATTCAACATTACGAAGTAAATGTAAATGGATTTTTATTATGATTGGAGGTGGTGCCTTCTTTGTAATGAGCATGATATATTCTTATATACAACAATGGTACAATCCACAATATAAAGAACGTTGTGAAAAATTCAGTTGGTTAGAAACCAAAATTCAACAAAAAATAACTACAATTCAAGATAATTCTATAATTTAAGTAAGATACAATGTTTATATATCCGTATTGTAAAGTAACAAATTTAGATTTTATCAATGAAAAATTTGCTCAACTCGAAAAAAATATTTTAGTTCTTTCAAAAGAACAAATCACTGATATTGTTAAAGAAATTCATCGTCTTGCAAAGCAGGAATATTTTGAAATAGCTACATTGGAAAAACTTTTAGCACGGATTCAAAAAAAGAAAAAATGTTATTCAAATTCCCCAGAATACTGCGAAAAACTTTCTTTTATAGAAAAAAAATTTCAACAACGAATCCATAATATACAAAAAAAACTTACCGTGTGCAGAGGTCTGAAAAATCTATGGGACAAATTCGATCCATTACAAGTTTATACGGAAGGCTCCACGTGGTCTGATGAATATGATTCATATATTCTCCCTACCTTTAAATTGCTCGAAAAAAACGTAAGCTTTAATGAATTGTATCAATACATGCAATATATCGTTGAAACACATATGGGCATGGAAAATTATAATCAAACAAAAATTGCCAATTTTGTACATGAATTACAAAATTGGCATAAAAATTACAAAACAAACATATCAAAATGATGCTTTATTTAAAACTTTTTGTATATTCCCAAAACCGCCGCTTAATACAGGATTCCCTTTATAGTAAATAGTACTCATAACATACAATGCATTAATGCATTACTTACTTCTTAGCAGGATTTTCTGCATCCAATTTCAGAGGTGTTTTACCATATTGACTTTGCAATTGCTGAGTTACCGGTTCTTTTAATTCACCAAAAAGCATCATAGCAATTTGATCTTTATATTTTAATCGTTCTGCATCCAATTTTATATGACCATAATCTTTCATATCATAATAATCATATACATTATTTGACAGAGTACCCACAAGTCTTCTTGGTATATTGTGACCTTGGGAGCGTGGAAATCGTGGATCTTGTCTACGAGAAACAAGATACATTTCATCTTCAGTTCTATTAAATACAAGATAAACATCTGACAGCTGTTTCCTTCCCGTGACGAGATCCCATTGTCCCTTAGTACTCATATCAGGAAATTCAGCAACAACTTTTTGTTGTCGAGGCAATAAAACATCCTGATACTGTTTTTCCGTAACACATCTAAAAACGCTTCCTACAAATTCTTTACAATCTTTTCTGATTATAAATCCCTTTTCTAGAATATTTTCTACATCATTCTCGTCATTTGATAAATCGTTAATGCCAATATCAGATGAATTTTTATTTTTTGGTGATTCCATTGTTGATGTGTTACATATAATTCCAAAAATAAGAGCTAAAAAATAGTTGTTTTTTGTGATCATTATAATCCTTTGATAAGAGTAAAAAATGTAATTTTAATGAATGAATACATTATAACGTAAACCTAGTTATTTATCATATCCTGTCTTAAAATTTAAATTTGGCGGAGTAACTTTATGCGGACTATTTTTATATTGACTTTGTAATTGCTGAGTTACTGGTTCTTTTAATTCAACAAAAAGCATCATCGCGATTGGATCCTTATATTTTAAGCGTATTGTAAAATTACCAAGATTTTTTATTTCAAGTGTTGCAGCATGTGGTGCTTCAAAAGTACCATCAATTATTGCAGCTGTAACATGAACAGTCAAACCAAGACGTGCAATGGTGCTACGACCATCAAGAATAGCTAAAATATCTGGAGTTGTTTGTATTGTTTCATACGTTGCACCAAGTACAAATTGACCTGGTTCTAAAAAAAATTCTTCTTTAACAAGATCAATTGTTTTATATTGCAATGTTGTACTTGTAGTGAGATCTACTGTCTGATTTGATTCTGGTATTAATATTTCTTGCCCTAAATGCAATCGAATTGCAACTGGTCGAATGTTTTTCTTATCAAAAAAAGGACCAACAATAATTTTTTGTTGGTCAATATATTCTTCAATCGTTTGATGTGATAAAAACATAGTATGTATTTTCTTGATATGTACTAAAATTCCGATAAATAACTTTAATGTTACCATAATCAAAAACCTCATGCATCAAAAACATGAGGTTTAAAGCGCTTTAATGCTTTATAAAAATTACTTTTTAGCCTCTGTAATTTTATTATTCAATTCGTCCCGATATTTTTCAGCTTCAACACGATTTAATGGTTTAAGACGTCTTATATTGGCTTGCATTGCAGTTTCCCATCTTGTATCTCTTGAATCAGCAGGCTTTGCTAACAACTCCTTAATATCTCTCACAACATCCGCTTCCGTAATCTCTTCTATGCGTTTTTCCTCTGGTTGTCCCGACACAACAGGTTTTGCTGTTTTTTCTGCTCTCACTTGTGCAATACGATCATTTATTTTTTTTGTAACTTCTATTTCAGACATTATATTCTTAGAAATAAGCACTTTTTTCAACGTATCAATTTTACGTGTCCAATCTGGTACTGGCACTCCATACACATTATAAATTCTTGAACTATGCTTTGTTTTTTCTTCCACTCTTTCAACCGCCATTCCATTCCAATTACTAAGTACAGTTCCTAGCTTTTCTAAAAGATCATTAAACAATTCAATAAGTTTATCGTTATCTAATTCTTTTAATTTTGACACACTAAAAATTTGTTCAGTAACTTTTGGTGCTTCTTCTTTAGTGGTTCCAGGTTTTGCTACACCTTTTGTTGGAGTTAAGTTCTTTTTAGGTCCACCAGATGGTACACCTTTTTTTGGAGCAGGCATTGCACCTTTTTTCATTGGTTCTTCGCCAGCTGCAACACCTTCAGTTGTTTCAGTTTTAGAAGCTTCTGTTGGTTCCATTTTCGGTACAGCTGGTTTTCTTGGACCTGTTGCTCTTTTCATTGGTTCTTCTATTTTTTCTTCTATTGGCTTGCCCTCCGAAGCCTTGGCGAAGGAGGGTCTTTCTATAAGTTCAACAGGCTTTACACCTGCTTCCACCATTTTTTCTCGCATTTTTATAAAATAATCTCTCGCTAATTCTCGATTTACCATTGCAAGATCAAACACATCATTAATCCTATCATTCCATGCATTTTCAACAGGAGAACGTAACTGTTCATCTAATCTTTTTTTGATAGCATCTTGATCAATCTTCATCATGGGAGCCAGTATTGGAGCTTGAATTGGAGATGGTGCTGGAGCAGACGGCGTCACAATAGGAGCGGGTTGCGTAATAGCAGGCTGTGATGGGACTGTTGCCACACCCCCAGCCCTTTTCATCACTTTGGCATCAACACATTGCACCATTATCAACATCATCACAATCATTATTTTTTTCATAAAACTTCCTTTTTTTGTTTCACTTTACACTCTCCACCAATAAAAAAGCGAGCGATTATCAAAATAATCACTCGCCTCTGGTATCAACATCACTAAAAATTACATTACACCGTAGCTAATTCTACTTCTTTTTTCTTAGACATTGTTTCAGCTTTTTCAATGTATGAATCAGTAATTTTTTGTAGCAACTCTTCTAATCTGTTGTAAAAATTTTCAGAAATTTTCTTATCTTTTTTAGCATCCGTAAGAACATTCTTAAAATCTTTACGAACATTTCTGATTGTTACACGGCATTCTTCAAGTTTTTTATGAAGCATTTTCACCAATTCTTCACGTCGATCAGAACTCATTTCCGGCAAACGTAATCTGATAATTTTGCCATCATTGACCGGTGCAACTCCAACACCTGCTGCAGCAATTGCTTTTTCAATATCAGGAATAATTGATGCATCCCATGGTTGCACAGTCAACAAACGCGCATCGGGAGCAGAAACAGTTCCAAGACCTTTCAATGGCATCGCATCTTGTCCATACACCACCACTGGAATGTCTTCTATCATTGATGTATGCGCACGGCCCGTACGAATTTTCGCTAATTCACGCTCAAAATGTCTGAGCGGATTTTCCATTTCAGCTTCCATTGGTTTTTGGAAACTTTTTATATCATTCTCTATTAAAATAATCTCTGACATAATAGTTCCTCTTACTTACCTAATTCAAAACGGCAAAATCTTCTAATACGTATACTTTCGCCAGTTTTTGCCATCAAATCTTGCAGAACTTGTTTTACGGTAAATTGATCATTTTTGATAAATGTTTGCTCAAGAAGACAGATATCGCTATACAATTTTTTAATTTTACCTTCAACAACTTGTTCAATAATTTTTTCAGGTTTTCCTGAATCAGCCATTTGCGCTCTAAAGATTTCTTTTTCTTTTTCCAAAAGATCCTGATCAACATTTTCAGGACTTACATACATTGCTTTATTCGCAACAATCTGCAAACAAAGATCTTGCGCAAATTGTCTGACAGCTTCTGTGTTTGCAACAAAATCAGTTTCACAATTAAGTTCAAGCAACACACCAAGACGGTCTCCTGGATGAATATACGCTTTGATGATACCTTCGCCTGTGTCTTTATCAGCACGTTTAGCCGCGACTGCTGCGCCTTTTTTACGGAGCAAATCTAATGCCTGCTGAAAATCGCCACCTGATTCTTCCAACGCTTTACGACAATCCATAAGGCCAAGACCGGTATGATCTCTTAATTCTTGCAATACTTCTTTATCTATTTTCATAAAATCTTCCTACTTATTATATATTTCTTATATTTTAATATTACCCCAATTTCCACTACGTTTCAATCGGGGACCCCAAAAAACTCAAAATAGGGGGGGTATATCGAAGAGCTACATTTTTTCCGGATGGCTGACACCAAGAATGTCCAAAACAAGAGCAATGGTGTTTCTCAATAAACCGATCATGAGCAATCGAGCACGGCTTTTTTCAATGTTTTCCAGATCAATAACCCGCACATGACTATAATACCGGTGAAACAGTTGCGCAAGTTCCAGCACATAATAGGTCAACAAATGCGTTTGATGATTGATGGTAATATCCATTAAAAGCTGCTCGAGAAACACTATTTTTTTCAACAAAAACGCTTCTTCTTGCCCAATATACTGCGCATCAGCGCCATCAATATCTGCAAATTGATCATGCTGCGCTGCTTTTGCCAAAATGCTGCCCGTACGCACGTATGCATATTGCACATAATAGACTGGATTTTCTTCCGTTTTTTTAAGCGCTAAATCAAGATCAAACTCAAGTTGAGCATCTGCTTTACGGTTTAAATAAAAAAAGCGGGCAACATCTTTGCCAACCGTATCAATAATATCTTGCAGCCCAACAATCGCGCCAGCACGTTTTGACATACGCACCAATGCGCCACCTTCTGATATTTTAACAAGCTGATATAAAATCACTGAAAGTGGAAGATCAGTGTAACCCAACCCATTTTTTACCGCATTCAAACGCATAACATAACTATGATGATCATGACCAAGAACCATCATTAAATTATCAGCGCCACGATCAATCTTATTTTGAAGATACGCAATATCTGCAGCAATGTAGGTATATTCACCCGTTGATTTTTGCACAACACGATCTTTATCATCACCAAATTGTGTTGTCTTAAACCACAGCGCTCCATCTTGTTCAAACAATAATCCATTATGTTGTAAAATCTTTAATGCCTTGGGAATTGCGTCACTTGCATGCAATGTTTTTTCAGAGAACCAGACATCATATTCGATACCATAATCTTTGAGTGTATTTTTGATTGCTTGCAAAAGATAATGTTTAGCATAGTCAGCAAAAAAAGAATCCGGTTCATCAAACAATTTTTGTCCCATTTGTGCGTAACAATCTTGCGCAAGATCGGCTAAATATTGTCCGTGGTATCCATCTTCTGGAATCGTTGCTTGCATACCAGCTGCTTGTAAACAACGCACTTTAAACGATTCACCTAATTTTTGTATTTGATTGCCCGCATCATTGATATAAAATTCTTTGGTGACATTATGCCCTACAAAGCGCAATACATTGCCAAGCACATCGCCAATAATACCACCTCTGCCATGACCAAAATGCAATGGTCCGGTTGGATTAGCGCTCACAAATTCAAGAGAAATGTTATATTTTTTTTCTAAACTATCAGGTCTAAAAAATTCCTCTTTTTGTTCATACAGTTCTTGTGCAAGAAGTTGAAATGTTTCTGGCTTACAATACATGTTAATAAAACCAGGACCTGCCACTTCAATTTTTGCTACTAATGGATGAGTAAATGATGTTGCAATTTCTGTTGCTACTTCTCGTGGAACACGTTTTAATGCTTTGGCCAGTACAAGTGCTACACTCGTTGAAAGATTGCCAAAGGCCTGCTTTGATTCGTCAACATTGATATGCAATTTACTGAGATCTTGAGACAGTTCGTGCCCAGTAAAGAGAGTTTTAAGATGATCATTAAATGCTTTTTGAATTCGATCGATACTATTCATAATAAAATTTTCCTTACATCATATATCTTGTATTTTAGCACAAATATACATATATCGATAGATGCAAAAAACGTGCTTGGCAAAAACCAAACACGTTTTTAAATATCAAACAAAAATAGTTAAAACTATCTCACCAAATGTTCATTTATTGGGTCAGAATCTTTTTCTTTAACCATTCCCAAGTCACGTGTAAAACCATCCCAAGTAAGATTTGTCACACTATTTCTAAAATCTATAATTGCTTTTTTTAGATCACTCAACACATCACTTTGTACCGTCACTTCTGGTGTTTGCTGCATAACTTTTTTCTGGTTTTGCTCAACAGAAATTTGTTTAATTTGCTGAGAATTATCAGATCCTGGTGTTGATGCTTGTGCTGTTGATCCATGTACCGCTGATGCTGCAAATAGACCTGCAAACAAAGCTGGTAAAGCTGGTGCTGATACTTTACCCATACGAACAGCAACCGCGTATGAAACCAATGCTGCTGTTAACGTTGTTACAACCGCTGCAACTTGCACCGAGCTGTTTTTATACCATGCAGAAGGAATTGGTTGTTCTGTTGTTACTTCTGTCACATGCGCTTGTTCCATACCTTGTGCAGAACTCATTACTATCGCAGAAAAAATCAATGCAGACAGTTTTTTGGAAGCTATATTCATAAGAAAACCTTTATGTTATTAATAATATATGTAATACATTCACGTATGATTATAGCTTTTTTTTAATTATTTTTCTAACATATTCTTTTAAAATTTCCTTATCAGTAACACTTTCATCAATCTGTTTTTCATATGCTGCATGTAACAATCGTCCCATTTCTGGTCCTGGTTGCACTATATCAAGCAAATCTGCACCTTTTAAAATTGGTTCAACTGCACTTGTAGAAACACCTGCTTGCAAAACTTTTTCTCGAAACAGTTCCACATCAGGAAAATCACATGTTAAAGGTTCATGCCCATTACCATTTCTTCCGCGCTTATCAGCAATACATAAATCAATCAGCATGAGCAGATTAACATTATGCGCTAATTTATTTGCTAACCTTTGATATGCAGGTAACTTTGCATTATTGGCAATAAATTGCAACGGAGCCATGTGATGTAACACTAATGATGATACAGCATTAATTAAATCAATATTATGCGTAATACGTTTCATCATACTGCGCGCTAATGTTTTGCTCTCTTTTTCATGACCGATACTTTTAATAATTCCATTAACTTCTGTGGTTGTTGTAACTTTGCCCAAATCATGACACAACGCAGCATACATCAATACCAACTTATCAAATTCATTATCATATTTCCCTATCAATTCTACAACAGCATCAATTGCCTGCATGGTGTGTTCAAATACATCTCCTTCTGGATGCCATTCTGGATTTTGTTCAATTCCAACCGTTGCAGCAAGTTCTGGTAACACATCGTACAAACGTCCAATTTTGTGCAACCAACGGATTCCAAGCGATGGGCGTTGTGAAAGTAACAATAATTTTTTAAATTCTTCTTCAACACGTTCTCGTGAAATCTGTGAGATATCCATTTCTGCGCATAATCTGTTTAATTCATCATCTGGCTCCATTTCAAAACGTCCAATAAATTGCATCACGCGATAAAAACGTAATGGATCTTGAACAAAAAAACGAGCGTCCGGTGTACGCAATACTTTGTGTTGAATATCATGCATTCCATTACACGGATCAAGTAATTCACCAGTCATCAAATCAAGTGCTATTGCATTCATCGTTAAATCTCTACGGCGTGCAGCAATATCAATTGACATATGTGGATCAATAACTACCGTTGGTTTGCGCCCTGGACTATCTGCACGTGGCAAAGACCAGTCAACATCAAGGCCGTGAATGCGCAACACACCAAACGCTTTTCCCACCAAACTCACCGGACCGAATTGTTTAAGTAATTGTTCCAATTGCGTTTCAGAGAGACCATATACTTCAATGTCTATATCTTTAAGTGGGCGATTCATGACCATATCACGCACTGCACCACCAACTAACAATGCACGCCCTTTGTGCTGGGAGATTACTTTAACAATCTCATATATTTTTTCTGACTGCGGACCTACTAATTTCATTTTTTCTCCTGATTGCGCTTTCACTATTCTTTGCACAACATTTTTTGTATGATATCCAACACACTCATATTAGTAAAAAGGATACCGTAATGAATAAAACAGTGTATACAATCCTCTTATGTGCAACAACTCTAACATCCCAATCATATCCAGCAGAAACGCAATCTCCATTTCAAAAGATAGCATCTCTATTCAACAGTTATAAATTTGAGAAAGTTGATCAGCGTGAACTACCGGCAACATCAGTTAATAGTATCTCAATCGATAATATTAACGGCCCCATCACAATCAAAACTGGTTGGAAAAAAAATTCAATATTTCTTAAAACAACAAAACGCGCAAAAAAAGAAGAAGATGTGCATCTCATCAAAGTTGTTGTTGATTCAACTGCAACCAATCATCTTGCAATCACCACCAAACATATTAATCCAAAACTCGTTGGATTAGTCGAATATGAACTTATTGTTCCTGCATCAGTTGATATTACACTCAACATATCAGGTAGTGGCGATGCATCTATCAAAGATGTTCATGGCGCAATTAATGTTGTTACCAATGATAATATTACGATCACCAACAATAGAAAACCGGTATCAGCACGCACGCTCAAAAAAGGAACAATCCAAATCGCCAATTCCCTTGGCCCTGTTGACGCACAAACGCATCAAGGCAATATTGATGGAGAAAATATTGGTCACAGTTTTAATGCTCATTCAACATCTGGCAAAGTAAGCATTGCATATAAACAACTACCCTCAACAAGCGCTATTGATGTCAAAACCACATCGGGCAACATCACGCTTGCACTGCCAACAGATACCAACGCAGAAATTAAGGGACACACAACGCATGGCACACTCATGTCTGACCACATTATTACGCTCAAACCGTATGCAACGCAACTGAATAGTTTTGCATGGAATAAGTTCAAAAAAGAAGTGGATGGAACGATTGGATCAGGAGAAGCAACTATTGCACTTCATAGCATCAAAGGAAACTTAAAAATTACTGAAAATAAACAAGCATAATAGACACAAAAAAAATGAGACTTAAAAGTCTCATTTTTTATATCAAAATATATTTATTACTTATTATATGTGTTCAAAACAAGCTCAGCAAGCTCGTCTTTTGTCAATGGACCACCATCATAACGACCAATTTCTTTGCCGTCTCGTAAAAATATCAACGTTGGAATACTCGTTATGTTGTATCTTTTCGTTAAGATATCAAACATTTCCCACTGAACTTTAACAAACTTAAAATGGGGCATTTCTGCTGCCAAATCATCAATCAGCGACCCCATAACTCTACATGGACCACAATAATAGGCAAAAAACTTAAGAATTACATCGCCTTTACCAATAATAGGACTCAAAAATGGTTCCCATGCCTTGGTCGTCTTTTGTGAGATTAGTTCATGCAAATAAATAGGGCTTTTAGCTACAGAAGAATCATTCGCAAGTATAAAGAGGGTCAAAATAGACCCCATACCTAGTATCAATGATATTATATTTTTTGCGTTCATAGTTATCCTTATTTTAATTTATATCTTAATTATAATTGTATATATTTTCTTAATTTTGGCAATAGACAAATTGAATATTTTACAGTATTATTAGGGGTATATCGTAATGCATTGTGTTGTATTAACTTAAAGGACCAATTATGAACAAAACAGCATTATTAGCATCTATTCTCAGCTTAACAACATGTCTTACATCATTTTCTATCCCCAAAAAGGGAACTCTTGCTCCTCAAGTAGAATTTATTGATCAAAATGATAAAAGTATCAAAATTTCAGACTTTGTAGGACAAAAGCTAGCTTTGGTTTTCTTACCAAGCACATCAGGCTGGAGTGTTAACTGCAAAGCCCAAGCATGTAGCATTAAAGCTGGATTTGATGATCTTATAGACTATGGCATTGCATTACTTTGCATAAGTACAGATTCTCATGAACAACTGACTAAATTTATTGAAAAAAATGACCTTACATTTCCTCTGCTTCATGCAAACAAAAATGTTATTAAAGCATATGATGTAAATGCTCTCATTGGAATTCAACGCTATACATTTTTAATTGATGAAAACGGAATTATTGTAAAAGTCATCACCAAAGTTGATGTAGATAATCATGCACAACAAATTATCGATGGCTTTAATGCCGCTCAATAAATAAATTATACAACACAATATAAAAAGCTTCTTATAAAAAAAAGAGAGGACGGATTCGCCCTCTCTTTTTTTATTTCTCACAAAATATTTAATATTTATGCTAAACGCAATATTAATACAGCAGCATTCGCATTAATTTGCGTACCACCAGCAAGAGTCTGAAGTGTAACTGCTGCAGCCGAACTATGATTAACAATAGTTATAACATCGCCTGCACCTAAAGTTAATATACCAAAGCCTGTATTTTGCTGAGTACCCGCGCCTGAACCAAATACCGTAACTGGAGTACTTGGAGCGCCATTAACGAAAATTGCAAATTGGTTTGGCTCTACCCCAGACACAGAGAATTCAATACTATAAACACCTGCATTGACAACAGTAATAGCAGGACTTCCTACTGTATGCGTAAATCCAGAGGTAAGAATACCATTAGTATCAAAAGGAACTGGTGCTTCTATCGCAACGGTTCCTACTGCCGTGAGATTAAGAATATATGCGTAATCTAATATACCTCCTACTGAACCCGTAGCTCCTGTTGATCCAGTTGATCCAGTTGATCCTGCAGATCCTGTAGAACCAGTTAACCCCGTTGCGCCAGTTGCGCCAGTTGATCCAGCTCCTGTTATTCCAGTAGCCCCAGTGGATCCAGTTGATCCAGTTCCTCCAGCTACTCCTGCTGAACCGGTTACACCAGTCGATCCAGTTGCTCCTGCTGTGCCAGCTGCCCCTGTTGATCCAGTTATTCCAGTAGCCCCAGTGGATCCAGTTGATCCAGTTCCTCCAGCTGCTCCTGCTGAACCGGTTACACCAGTCGATCCAGTTGCTCCTGCTGCGCCAGCTGCCCCTGTTGATCCAGTTATTCCAGTAGCCCCTGTTGATCCGGTTGCCCCAATTGCTCCAGTTGATCCGATTGGTCCGGTTGCTCCCACAGATCCCGTAGCACCAGTTGACCCAGTTCCTCCAGCTGCTCCTGTTGAACCAGTTGCTCCAATTGCGCCGGCTGCACCGGTTGATCCAATTGCTCCAGCTACGCCGGTTGCTCCAGTGGATCCCGTTGCACCAGGACAACAAGGACCTGTAGCACCAATTGATCCCGTAGCTCCAGTTGCGCCCGTTGCTCCTGTAGCTCCCGTTGGAGCTCCACTTGGACCAGTTGCACCAGTCGCTCCCGTAGCCCCTGTAACTCCTCCGCTTGGGCCAGTTGCTCCAGTTGCCCCTGTACTTCCGCTCGCTCCAGTAGCTCCTGATCTACCTCTATGTCCTCTCTTACCTCTCTCTCCCTTTTCACCTCTCTCACTCGTATGATTAAAATTACCTGCTTCAAAACAACAATCTGCCGTATCGTTACAGCTGTTATGACAACTCTTTGTTGCATCATTTTTAATAATACATTGCCCCAAATCTATTTTAAAACGATCTATACGCGCTATCTCTTTCTTACCATTTTCAGACTCTCGTGAATAAGAATAATTATGTGTTACCAACACACATATTCCTAACAATATTGCTGATAGCTTTCCAACATTTACCTTCATCGACTCTCCTTTTGATTAAAAAAACTGTTATCATAATCTAAATATAAAAATATTTTTTACACAAGAATATGCCCCTCAAAAAATTATAAAAAAATGATATACTATATTAAAAACAGTACCATAACCCCAAAGGAACTATTCATGAAAGCACTCATCATATTTTTAACAGCCCTCATCTGTTTTACCGCTTATACCTGTTCAGCCAAACAACTGCAGATTGGCAACAAAGCTCCTCATTTTGAATTAGAAAATCAAAATGGTGAAATGGTAAATCTTGATGATTTTAGAGGACAAAAAGTAGCAATTGCTTTTTACCCAAAAGATAACACTACAGGATGCACAAAAGAAATGTGTAATTTACGTGATGATTTTGCAGCATTAACTGATGAACATATTACCGTTCTTGGATTAAGTAGAGGATCAGTCAAAAGTAAACAAAAATTTATTGCAAAAAAAGGTCTTCCATTCACATTACTTGTTGCAACAAAACAAACATTCAAAGATTATGGCGTTAATAAAGGATTTTGGTGGTGGATATTTGGCCTTCCAAAACGTTGGACTTTTTTAGTTAATGAATATGGTCTTATTGTCGGAATTATTAAAAATGTTGATACAAAAAATCACGCACAACAAATTTTAGATGGATTTAATGCGGTTAAGTAAAATATATGTATTATTAATGTTTTTCACCATAAGCCTTGGAAAATCAACTCCAGGGCTTATCTCCTTTACTACCACAGATATTGATCCCCACACCAAAGAAATAACTATCTCTTTCACCGTTCCCAAAAAAGATTTTATCTACAAAGATTTTATAACCTGCTCGGTTGATGATCCGCATATCACGCTATCACCATGGAAAGCAAATAAACCAACCGTTGCGCATTATGATTCATCATTCAAAGAAGCAAAACAGATTTTTAATCAGGATTTCACTATTTTAGTGTCCGCCGTAGCCTTGGCGAAGGAGGATGTGTCCGCCTATTTATACTGCAGCTATTATCGCCATGCAGATAAAAAAATAAATCACGTGCAATTTCCGTTAATTTTTACTGCACCGCGTACAGATATCAATGAAATGATTGATACAACACTAACCGTAACAGAAGAATATGAACCAATACAAAAAACACACTACAAAGTAACAATTATTGAACGTTATTATGCAATTGCGCTTCACATAATGTATGTGATTCTTGCATCACTACGTACGGATCATAAAAAATATTTTACACTATTACTGTTTCTTTTGAGTGTGCTCATCGCTTTTTTTTATTTTTTTAGAGAAGAGTTACAAAAACAGATACGCATAAAAGAGTTACTGGAAATTATTATTTCACTTTTAAGTATGGCCATCACAGCATATATATTAAAATACATGTCTATTATCAGCACACCATTGATTACCATGATAATGGCATGCATGTGTGCCTTATCTGCTGGATTTTTTTATATACAAAAAAGTACGAAGGTTCAATCAAAAAACCTTCGTACTTTGTGTACTTTTCTAGGAATACTATGCATTTACAGTACACTACTTTTATCTTTTAAAGCGCTGCAATACGCAGATCAACAATTTAATTTATTATAATTATCGTTGTTTTTTAAATTCATCATGCCGACCACATGATTTCTTTTCATCATGATGCCTGCGTTTCGCTTCACGCAACTGCAAATACATATTATCAATCACGCGATCAAGCGTGGCATAAAAATCCATACCTTCATGCTCATATGATGAATTTAGGCTATAATCAGCACTTTTCACATGCAATTCAACACGATGGTGACGATGGACACGACTTGGCTCAAGATAGAGATCAATAAAAACTGGCCCACGATCATCATGTAAAAACTCAACTATACGTTCAAGCTGACCGTTCGCATACTCTTCCATGACATCAGAATGATCCATATTACGAAAAACAATACGTTTATTCATAGGTACCCTTTTTTTACATAGAATAAAATATATTATCTGGTTCGTACAATAAATTTGATAGGCACACCACGTAAATCATACTCTTGTCGCAAAACTTTCTCAAAATATGCAAGCTGTGACGCGCCAAACCATGTTGGCTGATTCACGTGCATGACAATCGTAATTGGTGCGGTGCTAATTTGATGAGCAGAAAAGAACAGTAACAAATTTTTATTATGATACAACGGACGTCGCACTGAAGCATCTTTAAAAAGCTGCGTTAACTCATTTTGATTAAATTTACGCGAATAACGATCCCATATTTCTCTGACCGTTGGCAAAATTTTGCCAACATTTTTATCTGTTTTGCATGAAATATTCATCGTTACAACTTTTTTCAAGAAAAAATCATATTCTGAAAGGGCATGATCAAAGCGTACTTTGGTTCCTTCATCAACCAAATCGTATTTATTAAATAAAATCATCAACGCTTTATATTGACTATCAAATGCATAAAACGCAAGTTTTAATTCCTGATCCACCACTGTTTCAGCACTTGCATCGATCAGCAACAACACAATATCAGAACCTTTTAATGCCTGCATCGTGCTTTGTACCATCATACCTTCAAGTGGTTCAGTCACGGAACGCATTCTGCGCACACCAGGAGTATCAGAAAGTAAAATATCTTCTTGATAAAATGTCACACGCTCAGCGAGTGCTTCTCGCGTTGTGCCAGCTTCTGGTGACACAATTGCACGCTCTTTTTGCAGCAGTAAATTCATCAATGATGATTTACCCACATTTGGTTTACCAAGCAACATCACTTTAAATGCTGGCTCTTCAACTTCAACTTGCAATGGTGCAGGCAAATGTTGCACAATCAGTTCAAGTAAATCAATGATATTTTTTCCATGTGCAGCAGAAATAAAACAACTTTTTGAAAAGCCGAGACCTTCAAAATCATACTCATTTTCAGCGGCGTCTTTAATATCAACTTTATTAATAACCAAGAAAACTGTCTTGCCATGTTTATGAAGTAATTTCGCAATTTCACGATCTTCAGTAACAAGACCTACTTTGCCATCAACAACAAAGAGTACAATATCAGCTGCTTCAATCATCGCTAATGCAACAGCACGTGCTTGTTTTAAAATTGGATCTTGTGTTTTTCGCAAACTGATACCACCAGTATCAATAAGATCAAAGCTTCTGCCTTGCCATGAAATAGTGTCTCGTAGAAAATCGCGGGTTACACCTTCAAGATCAAGTGCAATAGCTTTTACATTTTCAGATAAACGGTTAAATAAGGTAGATTTGCCAACATTGGTGCGACCAACAATGACAACTTGAGGGAGTTTAATTTTTTTCATTGATTATTTTCACGTATTTCGGTAACAGTTCCTGGAAAGTGACGCATCAACATAGCTGCAGTTTTCCACTTATTTTCATCTGAGATATCAACACGAGCTTCATTTTTATGCAATGGTACAATAACTGGTTTTTGATTGTTATAGCGAGTGCCACCACCAAATCCGCCGCCGCTTGACTGTTTAGGTTTGATGGCATTATGCTTTTCAGCATTTTCAACAGAGTTTGTAGATGTTTTTTTAATTTGAATTTCTGTTTTTACCCTGTTTGCCGTCCGTTCGTCCTGAGCCTGTCGAAGGATAGCGGAAAAGGATCCAGTAAACTGCATATCAAGCGTCACATTCACTGCAAATAACTCACGCAATAATGGTTGCCATAATGATTGCGTGCTATCTAACCATTCTTTAAAAAGAACAAAATCTTTTGATAATTCAACAGATAAAAGATGTGTGTCAGATGCATATGCGATAAAACGTGCTTGCTTGAAAACAGAATGAACTAATGGATCATTCAAAGCAGCAACTTTTGTAATAAATTTTAACCATTTTTGATCATCACTTACTGCTTCCTCTTCTTGCTCGTCATCATCCTCTTCTTCATCATCGTCACATTCATCATCAACTTCTTCACTATCAGCAGCAGCAACTGCCAATGTGCATGGAGCAGATCCATCGCCATTATCATTTTTTTTACTGTCTCGCGCACACAAGCTCAATAAAATCATTTCTAAAAAAATATGCTGTAATGTTGTTTTAAGGAAAAGTTCTTCGTGCGTATACAACGCTTCAATTATACGATGAAGATCGTGCAACGTGCACCATTGCGCACTGCTTTGCAGCAGTTTAACTGACGCAACAAGTTCATGCGGCTGCACGTCATATTTAATCCACAACAAAGCGCGCAATAAAATAACCATGCGTTGCCAAATAAATTCAGCTTTGTGTTTATCAATATTCAACGCGTGCAATACATTAACTAACTTTTGAGCATCACCTTGCATGGTTAATTGGATAAGATTCATAATTTGTTGATCATCAATATGACCTAACAATGCAAGCACTGCTTCTTTATTGACAGTGGAACTTGAAAATCTAATTTGTTCAAGCAGGTTCAATGCATCACGAGCAGACCCTTCAGTGTGCCGAACAATCAGATCAAGCGCTTCATCAGTGTGTGAAATTTTTTCTTGTTTACAGACAAAAGATAAATGATTTTTTAATGTTTCATGCGGAATTGGCGTAAAAAACAGCTGAAAACAACGCGAGCGCACGGTATCAATAATTTTGTGCGGATTTGTTGTTGCTAAAATAAACAGTGCCGTTGCCGGCGGTTCTTCTAAAATTTTTAATGCAGCATTGAATGCCGCTTTACTGAGCATATGTGCTTCGTCAATAAGATACACACGTTTACGCCCCATGATCGGAAGCAAAGAAGATGATTCAATCACTGCACGAATATTATCAACACCAGTGTGAGACGCAGCGTCAATCTCAATAAAATCAGGGTGATTGCCTTCTTTCATCGCAACACATGACTCACACACCAAACAAGGAATAGAATGTTTTTTAGGATCTTTTTGGAATAAAGGTAACGCATGACAATTAACTGCCGCTGCAAAAACACGCGCTGTTGAAGTTTTACCACAACCACGTTGCCCTGCGCATAGATAGACGGGAAAATAATGTCCAAGATAAAGACTGTTTTTGAGAATACGAACAGCAAGATCTTGGCCAATGATATGGTCAAAATCTTGAGATCGCCATTTTCTACTTAAGTTTAATACAACAGAGCTCATTGAATCTTTACCTGGAAAACAAATTTTTTATACGACAATGGGAAAGTATCTACAAGAAACTGATACATCCTGCTGCTTCCTTTCAGACCTGACAGATTATGCATTCTATCTCTTTATCTACTTTCCCATTATTTTTATCAAAGCAACTTAATGAGTTGTTTTGATTTATTTCTTTATTTCAAACATTTGAGAAGTTGGCCTGCCATACGAAGCTTTACGCGAAGTATGGTGGAGAGAGAGGGATTCGAACCCTCGATGCCCCTTTCGAAACATACATGATTTCCAATCATGCTCCTTCAACCACTCAGACACCTCTCCGTGACTTGCAGGTCTACTCTTGCGCGTCTAATTGCTGCAACGCAATTTCAACATCACTTGGGGTATCTTCAACTACTGGCTCTTTAACGCCCTTTTTCGTAATTTGAGCTTCACCAGCAGTTTTTGTGTTTTTAGTAGCTGCTTCTTTACCACGAGCAACTGCATCAGCAAGGTATCCTAAAATCAAGCTAATTGATTGCGGAGAATCATCATTTGCAGGAATTACATAATCAATTAATGAAGGATCAGCGTTTGTATCAACAATACCAACAACCGGAATACCCATTAAAACTGCTTCTTTAACTGCTGACTGTTCTTTGGTTACATCAACAACCACAAGCGCGCCGATTGGTAATGCTAATTTTCTAATACCACCAACTGTTTTTTCAAGCTTGTCAGCTGTTTTTCTATATAAATTAAGTTCTTTTTTGGTATAAAAAGGATTGCTTTCAGACTTTGCCAAGACATCTTCATAATGAAGCAATCTTGTTAAAGATTTTTTAACTTGGCTAAAGTTGAGCAAGGTTCCGCCTAACCATCTATGGTTCACATACGGCTGGTTCAATCTACGACCAACTTTTTCAATCGCATCTGCCGCAGCTTTTTTAGTACCAACCCATAGAACAGTTCCACCTTCAGCAGCTACTGATTCTAAAAATTTCTCTGATTTGTCCAACTGGAAAGCGGTTTTGGAAACATCAATCAAATGTACTTTATTTTTGTAGCCCCAAATATATTTTTCCATTTTAGGGCACCAACGTGATTTTTGATGACCGAAATGAACGCCTGCTTTTACCAATTCTCCGAACAATTCTTTAAAATCTCTCATCCAAACATCCTTTATACGTTTATTTCATTTATAGAAAGTGTAACAAAACCCTAGGAAATTGCAATGTATACTATACTTTTTTTCTCTGTCTTAATTTGATTTTTATTCCTCTTCTGCTCCAATAACCTCATTTTTGGCAATTGCCTGCTCAAAACGGCGGCCCAATAAAAAGGCTACCCCAAACCATAGGCCAACGATTCCTGCAAAAAAGAAAGAATGTACCGGCAACATAAACGATTCGCCCATTTTTGAAGCAAACACATTAAACATAGATCCTGCAGTTTTAGCAAACTTACTTCCAAATGCATCAATCCACGATTTTGATTTAAATTTAATCTCTTTCACCGTTGGCAAATACAAACTTTCACGCACTGGAGCAAGAAACGCATAATTTAATGCTGTAAATATCACAAACGCATTGCGCAATGATTCAGGAGATGTTTCAAAAATCAGATAGAATAAAATAGCACCCATAGAAAAAGGAATCAGCATCAAGCAAATACGGGTACCAAGACGGGCAAGTAATGCTTGTGTACCAACGAGTGAAATAACAAACCCAACCAAATGAGCTTTAAACGCTATTTCAAACAATACCTTGGAAACATCAGAAATAGAACCCGCGCCCGCTTCAGCAACCCCTAATCTTAAATATCCAAGCACAGTGGAAACAACTTCATAGAAAAATACCATGCCAAAAATACCAAGTACATATGGATATTTAAAGAACATTTCAAGCCCTGCAAACATGCTCGGTTTTGCTTCAATAGCTTTTTTCTGTTTTTCAAGCCGATATGCTGCTTCGTATCCATGCATTAAATGACCTGGCACTGTTCTGACAAACATAACAGCAACAATAGGAACCAGCGATAAAAACAGAGATGAAATCACTAAAATTAACTGATGTGCTTCAACATGCGTTAAACATGGCTTAATTAATTGGGCACTGAGTCCAAAAATGTACCACGCCAATGCTGCTGCCACCATACCACCCAATTTTGAACCAGCTACCATGTAACCATAATTTCTTTTTGCTTCAGCAGGACTATTCACTGAGTTAGCCAATGCCCAAAACACACTCACCACAAACGGTGAATATCCTTCAACAAAAAAATAAAAAAACCAGCCAAATAAACGAGTTGGCTGCGCATCAGTATTTAAAATACCAATCGTTGGATGCCCAATATAATATGCAAAAATTAAATTCGCTACTCCAAATAAAACACTATAAAAAACAAGCAATTGATAGCGACGAATTTTATCAACAAGACGTGAATAGAAAAAAATTGCGGGTACAAGCATCAACATAGAAATAACTTTTACCCACGGTATATATTCTTTTCCAACAGTTCCCAAAAAAATTGAGCTTTTAAGATCACGAGTTACGGTATATGCTCCAACAACAAGAAAATAAAGAAGTGATAAAAAAAAGAGTTTCATTCTCTCTTGAGGTTCAATGTCAAACAACCCATGCACCATCTGTGTCACTTTAGATACCATCCTAACCAAAGCCTTTCTGTTGAATCTTACGTTGTTTTTATTCAAAAAGCGTCTTCTAACTATTTTTAGAAGACGCTTTTTTATTATTTACTCACTCATGAACCTTATTAACAGACAATGCGTTTTTCTTTAATCGCTTTGTCATATGTTGCTGCAACATAAATTGCAACTAAAAGCCACACACCAACAAGACCAAATGAAATTGCTGAACTCACAAACAAGAATCGAGAAACACCATCAATTGCACCATGATGTGCAACTAATGGCGCACGGAATGTGTTAATATATGATCCGCTTCCTTTTGAAAAACGACCACCAAACATTTCAATCCATGCTTGTGCTTTGTAACGAGTATCTTTTGAAGTTGGAATATAAAGCTGTTTTAATGTCGGCTGATTTAATGCATAGTTAACTGCTTTTGAAAACACCATAATCCAGAAACCAATAATAAGTGATTGCGGATTAAACTTGATCAAAAGAACTGCTGCTGCAGTCAACACCGGAAGCATTAATAATGATGCTCTCATACCCAAAATACGTTGAATACTATTGATACCAAACAACACACACAATGTTGAAACAACACCGGTCATTGTTGCATACGATGCTAAGTAAGCTCCTACTTCAGCTTCACTTGTATATGCAGTAGAAACACTCATTTTAAAATGGAAATCAAGAACAGTAACAATAACTTCAAAAATAGTAATGATTAAGAAAATACCAAGCAAGTAACCTTGAGTGACTAATAATTTAAGTCCTTCAAAAAATCCTGGTTCGCTTTCTTCACCTTCTCCATCAGCTGCATGATAACCTTTAAGTTGTGATTTTGGGGTTACTTTCATAAACACCCAGAACATAACACCAACTAAAAAGAGAAGTATTGAAACAATACCAACAACTGGAGCACTGTTAGAAAATCCTAATGCTTTTGCGTTAAGGAATTTTGGTCCGATCATATTACCAACTTGTCCAAACAATGCTACAAGAGGAAATCCTCTTTTTGCTGATTCAGGAGAAGTGATATCAGTAACAATCGCCCAGAAAAGAGCAACCATTAATGAACCAAAACTTTCAACCCACACATACCACAACCATCCCAAAATACGCGTAGGACTTTTGACGGTATTTGCAAGACCAATTGAAGGATCAGAAAAACAGAAAAACATAATCAATGCGATTACGCCATAAAGAGCTGTTAAAAAATAAAAAACCTTGTGACGTGGAAATGTGTCAACAAGTTTACTGTAGAGAATTACGATAGGAAAGATCACAACAAGTGATAATACTTTTGCCCAAGGTTGCCATTCCATACCAATCATAGCATTAAAAATACTATCTTTCATTGGACGCAATGCCCAATAGATACCAATAATTCCACAAAAAATGAGCGCCAGAATTCCAAATTTCTGCAGCTCTTCTTTGCTTTCAAAATTTCCCCAAAGCGTTGTAGCTAGACGTTTCAACATCGAGCAATCCTTCCAAATAAATGTTGTTGTTTACCTATAAAAACCTACGTTACCTCATAAATTTAGCAGAGGATTAATGATTTGTAAAAATTATTATGTTTTTTATCTCTGCCAATATTTTATTCCTGCTCTTTGTGCAAAAGCTAAATCCTCTAATTTGGGCAACAACTTTTCTGAATGAAGAAAATGTACCACTTTTCTATCACAATTATGTAACGGTTCTGAATCAGGAGTATGTCCTTTGTATATAAAGCTATAATCATAAGGGTCACGACCATAATCATTGTCAACATCTAAACAAGCGCGTTTAGTAATAAAAAATGCAACATGCTCAACCTTAGCATCTTTGTGTCTCATAAGATAATGCAATGGGGTACAACCTACATCATCTCTATCATTGATAAACAAAAATTGTGGGCTATCTGTAGTCAAAGCAATGTGATCAAGCTCTTTTGCTTTAACAAGCTGCCACATTGCCTTACGTTCTTGCAAAAGCCTTGTTCTGAATTGAGAAGCTTGATCACTTGAATCCATAGAAAAAACATTACAAATGAATAGCAAAACCATCCCCAAAAACAGCTCTTTCAACCTATTATTCATCGTCTCCTCGTATTATCAATTTTTTCTTTTTAAATGATTTGTAAAAATTATATTGTTAAATTACACAAAAAAATCATTTTTAAAAACGTGTAACCAACGACCTTGAGATTGTGATAATATTATGTATGCCTCTCTTCGCTCTACCTCTGTACCTGTTGCATATTGTTGCAATAAAAGATTCTCTTCCGAGTGAAGCAAAATTGGCATCTTATATTTTTGGTTAAACTCTAAATCTTTTAATCTAACAAGCATCTCTTCTGAATGAAGAGAATTTACCTTTTGCTTGTCACAATAATAAAAAAACTGATATTGGCCTATGGGAGATCGTCCTACACAGGCCAAACTATTATCATAAGACATAGAAAAAACATTACACCCAAACATCAAAACCGTCCCCAAGAAAAGCTCTTTCAATCTATTATTCATCGTCCCCCCGTATCATCAATTTCCCTTATAAAACCTATATAAAAACCAATTTTACAATAAAAATATGCTCAAAGAAAAGACCTGCGCATTTATGCAGGCCCTTATATAATCAATCTCAAGAATATAATTATTTATTTTCTCGATAATCCAAAATTCTCATCCGCATACCGAGGCAGACACTCAGGACTAGTCATTGCATAAAGTGGTAGAATTCCTATATTTGACACCCCATACAAGGACTTTTGAAGAGTAGACTCATCCTTACATAGCGCACCGAGGACAGCACTGTATAAAGCAAATGAAAGACTTGCTGCAGGGATAATTGCAATACGACTAGTTATTTTGCATCCACGAGCAATTTTTGCGGCCTTGTTTTCTGAGTAAATACTTGCCCAATTAAGTTTTTCAGCTAAAAAGGTGACGGATGCCAATCCCGTCCAACCAAGAGCCCTACCACTGTCAAAACCCAGAGTCTCACCATTGTCCCAAGCCGGACGCTTACGATTGTCCATAGAGTTTACAGATGAAACATGCGCTACAACAGTCAATACAACAACAACTATCGCTTTATTAATCTTCATAAGGTTCCCCTTTAATAAAATTTAAATATTTAGTTCACTATTATTAGTATATCAGACCTAAAAATGAGATCAAATACCCCTATTTAATCACTCTATCCAAATCTTAAAATCATAATCGTTAGATTAAAACAAAAGAAAGACCCACATAACATGCAGGTCCTTCTTTAATTCACTAAAAAACTTAGCTTTGTTTCTTAAGATATGCTCGTACAGGCGTATTAACCATTATGACATGAGGAACAGATGATAATATTCCTACAAAAAATAATGGGTTGTGAGAGATAGATATATATTCTGAAGACCGTACACATGCTACTGCTGTTATCGCAAGTATTACAAGTCCCATCCCAGGAAGAGCCGCAATACGACTCACATTACGAGAATAACGGGCATATTTTAAATATTGCTCTTTTTTCATCGCAGATTCTGGCAAATTAGTTGGATAAGCCCTTGCCAAATTGTTAAATACTTTTTTACCAACAAATGATCCTGCCGCCAATCCAGTCCAACCTCCAAGCACTTTAAGCTCAGGACTTCGATCTGATATTTTAATCTGCTCCGCTCTTTGACGCTTTAACAGGACTTCGATTTGCTCCATACATTGAATAATTGAAACATGCATTGCAACGGTTAACACAACAAAAATTATTGCTTTATTAAACATTTTCATAAACCTCCTTAAATACATAAATTTGACTACATTATAATCATACCTTACAGAAAATCAACCAATACCCGCTTCTAATTGCTACAATCGACTTGTTTAGGTATTTTTTTGGTACATTCTGTCAACATTCTCCAAGCACAGCATTTACAACTAGAAAAATCCTTTTCATTGACAAAAAATGGCAATAATTTACTCTAAAAAAGAGTAGTTTTACCTAAATATAAAGAAAAACTGGAAGTACTATGCAAAAAGAAAAAATTAAAAAATTAAAACAGCAGCTACCAGAGCCCAATATCGGTGCTCTTCCTCTCTTGCCCCTCAAAAACGTAGCTATGCTTCCCAAAAGCATTATTCCGGTCATTGTTGGACGTGATATCTCTATTAAAGCAGTAGAACATGCGTTAAAAACAGATCGCATGCTCTTTATTTCCGCTCAACGCAATTCTGCCACAGAAGCCCCAACCAAAGACGATGTCTTTACCTATGGCACTCGCTCAACCATATTGCAGGTTATGCGCATGCCTAATGGACCACTCAAAATACTCGCTGAAGGCCTTTGCCGATCAAAAGTAACTCATTTTATAGAACATGAAGATGGTTTTATGCAGGCAGTGTACGAGGATATTCCAACTCCTGATACCGATCTTACGGTTGAATTAGAAGCAACATGGCGCGAAACAACGCAATTATACGGTACCTTTTCAGCATTAAATGACAAAGTTCCTTCTGATCTTATCGGGAACGTGAAAACAATCCAAGATATGGATTACATGGCTGACACCATCGCCGTTCATATTGATACCTTAACACTTGAAGACCGCCAAACTATTCTTGAACTCCCTGATCTCAAACGCCGACTGCTTAAATTATGCTCTTTTCTTGAAAAAGAGATCGATATTTTACAGACAGAACAACGTATTCGTGGGCAAATTCAAACGCAGGTTGATAGAAACCAACGTGAATATTACCTTCAAGAACAGATGAAAGCTATTCAAAAAGAGCTTGGCCGTGAAGATCAATCAGAAGACATTACCGTCATTCGTCAAAAAATCAAAAATATCGGGCTTTCTAAAGAAGCAAAACAAAAGGTTGAAAGTGAATTAAAGCGCCTTGAACAGATGCCTCCACTTTCATCAGAAGCAGCTGTTGCCAGAAATTACATTGATTGGATTATATCATTGCCATGGCAAAACGTGAGCAATGATACGATCAATATTACGCAAGCTGAAGATATTTTAGACAAAAATCATGCAGGGCTTAAAAAAGCTAAAGATCGCATTGTTGAATTTATTGCTGCAAAAAAATTCTCCAAAAATTTACACCGCTCACCAGTTATCTGTCTTGTTGGCCCTCCGGGTGTGGGTAAAACATCATTAGCGCGTTCGATTGCAGAAAGCATGGGGCGTGAATTTATCCGTATATCACTTGGTGGTGTGCGTGATGAAGCTGAAATCCGTGGTCACAGACGTACCTATATTGGTGCATTGCCAGGAAAAATTATCCAAGCAATGAAAAAAGCGAATGTGCTCAATCCCGTTATATTACTTGATGAAATCGATAAAATGTCACGTGATATGCATGGTGACCCTGCAGCAGCATTACTTGAAGTGCTTGACCCTGAACAAAATAAAAACTTTATCGATCATTTCCTTGATACCGGATACGATTTATCGCAAGTTATGTTCATTGCAACTGCAAACATGATGGATCAAATTCCGTACCCTCTCTATGATCGTCTCGAAATTGTGATGTTGTCTGGATATTCAGATCAAGAAAAACTTGCGATTGCAAAAGAATTCCTGATTCCAAAGAATTTAAAAGAATATAATCTTACCAAAAAACAGTTCACCATTTCTGATGAAATGCTTTTAAGCATCGTTGATGAATACACCAAAGAAGCTGGTGTACGTCAACTTGAACGAACCATTGCAAAATTAATGCGCAAAACAATTCAACTCGTTCTCAAGAATGAAAAACTGAAATCATACACAATCACCAAACCAGTTGTTCTTGAATGGCTTGGTAACTCTGTTCATAAAAAAACAAGTATGAGTCAAAAAGAAGAACGCATTGGTCTTGCAACAGGTTTAGCATGGACAGAAATTGGTGGGGATGTGTTAGAGATTGAAACATCTGTACTCACCGGTAAAGGTGGACTCACACTCACTGGCCAACTTGGTGACGTGATGCAAGAATCAGCACAAGCAGCTATGAGTTATATCAGATCACGCGCAAAAGATTTAGGCTTAAAACCAAACTTTTATTCAGCGAATGATATTCATTTACATATTCCAGAAGGTGCAACACCAAAAGATGGTCCTTCTGCTGGTATTACTATCTGCGCTGCATTGGTTTCTGTGTTAACGAATAACCCAACAAAGCCTAAACTTGCCATGACGGGTGAAATTACCCTTCAAGGTAGAACGCTTGCTATTGGTGGTTTAAAAGAAAAGCTTCTTGCAGCAAAACAACATGGTTGCATGACCGTCATTATACCGCAAGAAAACTTTGATGATCTTCAAGATATTAAAAAAGAGATGTCGCTTGATGATATGACCATCCATTTTGTCAGCAATATGGATGAAGTTCTTAAGCTTGCTTTTGTTAAAGATCCTTTTGACAAATCAACTGTTACGCGTGAAAAAAGCAGCGATGGCAAAAAAAAGCCGAAGCCTGTCCGCAGAAGCTTTAGCGAAGGCGGAAAAAAGAAAAAAGCAATTAAAAAAGTAAATCATAAACATCATTAAAACGGAGTTCACAATGAACAACAGATATTTGGCTACACTACTTTGCATTTCAGCACTTACATTCGCTCCTGCATGTACTAAGAAACATGAAAAAACTCAATCCAGGGAAAATATCAACACGATGATTGAATCTGAAACTGAAGTTTTTGAAATGGAAGAAGAAATGAGCGATCAAAAAATCGTTAAATTCTAAGAAAATATATCAAGCCGCCTTTGAGGCGGCTTTTTTCATGCCAAAAACAGTCAAATCTTGTGGGTAGCATTCTTCATCATATAAAATATCTATAGAGCTTAATTCTAATAGGGGTTAGAAAAGGGATATATCATGAAAAAAAATATAATGGTCGCATGTTGTTTTGTGCTACTCGTATTACTTCCAACTTGTCGAAAAAAAAGCAAATCAGAAAAACAGTTCGAAAAAGCTAATAAAGCTCGGATGGTACATACTCGCTGATATATTTCATCATCTTTTCAATCGTTTGATCTATAGTTAATAGAGAAGTATCAATAACAATCGCGTTATCGGGCACAACTAACGGTGCAATAGCGCGATTTTTATCACGTTCATCCCGTTCTGTTATTAATTTCACAGCTTCATCAAACACAAGATGATTGTTGTACCGTTCTTGATCTTTACGCCAACGTTGTGCACGCACCGCAACAGATGCAGTCACAAAAAATTTAAGTTGTGCTTTGGGAAACACAACCGATCCAACATCACGCCCATCAACAATAACATTATGACTATCAGCAATCTCACGTTGTAAACGCGTCACTGCCTTGCGAACATCTTTATTAACACTCACAAGCGATGTAATAGTATCGATAAATTTGTCTTTTAAATATGCCGTAATATCTTCATGATCAAAAAAAATGCGCTCTTGTGAAAGAGCATCATAATTATATTGTAATCGTTTGGGATTTGTACATTCTGCAAGATCTTCTGCGCGAACTGATGCCAATGTTTCTGGACTGTATCCATAACGGTTGACCAACAGATATGCAATTGCTCGATATATAAGCCCCGAACAAATATAATAATATTCTAACTTATCTGCCAAAATTCTACTGATTGTTGATTTACCGCTCGCAACAGGTCCGTCGATGGTTATGATCATAATTACACTCCCAACGCTATATCAACCCCAATCAATTCAATATTCACGCGATCTTGCCAATGATTTTCTGTAACCCGCGCAGCCAATGTAAATGTTTTTTCATACTGCTCATGTAGTAATGCGAACAACTCAGGACGATTAAAAAAAATAACGGGTTTAATAACGCCATCAGCAAACATAAAACATTTGACATGCGCATCCTTTAACAGTTGTGGTTTTTGTACCTGCACCACGTTCTGTACGTAAAAAATAGGTTGATCATTACTGTTGCCAAATGGTTCAAGATGTTCAAGATCATCAATAAATTTTTTTGTTAACTCAGATAATGCAACCTCTGCATCAACTTTTATTTTAGGTTGCAAATCAAACGGCGTCAGTTGTGCTGCAACTAACGCCTCTAATCTCTTTTTCAGTTCAGGTACATTTTCAACTTTTAATGATAATCCTGCCGCAACTGAATGCCCACCAAATTGCAGTAACAAATCTGATGATGCTGTCAACGCATCAAACATATTAAATTCTGCAATTGATCTGCATGAACCTTTTGCAAGACCATCACTTGTTAAATGAAACAGTAATGTTGGTTTGCCATACGCAGAAACAAACCGTGATGCAACTAATCCAATAACACCTGCAGGCCAACTTTTACTTGCAGCAATAATCACATTCTCTTTTTCAATATCAATATGTTTTAATCTGATCTGTTCTTCTATTTCTTCAACAATTGATTTTTCAATGGCTTTACGCGCTTCATTCATTTCTAAAAGTACTTTTGCAACCGTTTCAGCATTCTGCACATCAGTACCAATTAAAAATTTAACCGCCTGGCGTGGATCTTCTAATCTGCCAAGCGCGTTAATTTGTGGAGTTATGGAAAAACCAATATCAGTGGAAGAAAGTTTTGGTTTGGTGACTCTGCCATTCGCTTTTAATAACTTGAATGATAAACTCTCAATTTTATTAATATAATTTAAGCCATGACGGACCCAAAATCTGTTTTCACCAATTAATGGCACCACATCTGCAACCGTTCCCAATAATAACAGTTCATATGCTTTGGGTGGCAATTGCAATCCCTTTTTTTCATACAATAAAGAAAGAAGTTTAAATGTTACTCCAACACCAGCAAGTGTTTTATACGGATATCCACAATCAATTTGATTAGGATTAACAATTGCGTATGCATCAGGAACATGCGCATGCGGTCTGTGGTGATCGGTAATAATGAGATCGATACCTAATTCTTTTGCTCGCTGTGCTTGCTCAATTGCAGTAATTCCATTATCAACGGTAATAATCACTGCGTATTTATTTTCCGCTGCACGCTCAACAATTTTGGTTGATAACCCATACCCATCTTTAACGCGATTGGGTAAAAAATAATTAATCTTTGCACCGAGTGGCAACAAACAAATCATCATCAAAGAAGATGACGTGATCCCATCAACATCATAATCACCAAACACAAGCATCTGTTCTTGCTTTTCCATTGCAACTAAAATTCTATCAACAGCTTTTTCTGCATCTTTGAGTAATCGTGGATCTGCTACACTATCTTCAAATCGACTGAACAAGAAAGAATCAATGCTTTGTTCATTGGTAAATCCACGTGAACACAAAATCTGCGCAACACCAAATGATAAATTATAACGGGCTGCAATCGTTGCAACCTGCTGTTGATCGATGGTAGGAATCTTCCAAATATATTTTTGACCGGAAATGATTTGATTGTTCATATTTTATAAAAAAAGAAGATATTATAATGTGTATAGATGTATATAGGTATATACTATACAGAATTAAAACAAATTAAGGAATCCAATGACACGTTCTCAATTAATATTTGTCAAATGTGGAAGCTAAATGCGAAATAAATGCAAAATGAGCACAATACCAATTTCGTGACATTTCATCGTGCATGTATTAGAATTACGCTCAAAAATAGTCAAAAATAAAGGGATTTCATGAAAAAATACTTCATTATTCTATTCAGCATCATAACTATGCACTCTCACGCCATGGAAACTGAAAACAATACAAATACCATAGTTTCCATTAATTTAAAAAAATATCCAATCGAACTTCTCAATCTTATCGCACAATTTTTATCATTCCATGATTATGAAACTGAACAAGAATTTATTGAACGTACTCAAGCATTAACGATAAAAGAGCTGCCTAAAACATGTCTAATTTATTTTTCCTTCGAATATTCAGCATATAGTCCAAATAACGCAATAATTGCTGCCTCAGCCTCAGTTCAAGAATGCTTTTCCAGATATCATAAGGTTCTCCCATTATGCCCAAAAGTATGTATTGTCGATAGAAAAACCAATCAAAAGAAAGATTATGAAGATGTCATCCCCATCTACCATCAAAAATTAGCGGTCTCAAATAATGGAAATATGATTGCAACTATTAACACACATTACAATACCGATCCATTAACTCGAGTAACAACCAAACGAGATGCCTTATATATCACGAATGTTTCTACAAAGAAAGAAGAATCTCATGATCTTCCTCTTTCTTTTGAACTATGCGATAAACATCCAGCTATTGCTTTTAACAAACAAAATACCGATATCATTGTCCATGCAAAAAATTATCAACATACAATTTTTCCATTAACCATCAATACTCCAGATCAAAATGCTGATCACAAAAAAACATTAACAAAATATTTTGCACAACAAGGGATTTGCAAAAATCTCATCGAACAAATTAATGCGAAAAAATAGTTCGTAAATTATGGTGCTGCAGGCGCTCCTGGAATAGTTGGCGCCTGTCTGTCTATCACCCAATTTAAAATTTCAATAATTTTATTTTTGTTTGCAACCATATTAAATTCTGTTTGGTTCATCACCTGCTGTGCTTGTTGCTCAGTGTATGCAAAATTTGTTGTATTACACACTTGTCCACTTTCATTAGTACACATTTCCAAATTAAAACCTGCAAGATTATTGTATTGAGCAAATTCCGGTTGTGACATATATTCTTGTAATAATTGTGCATCACTGATACGTGGCATATAGATAACCACTGGAACTTCAGAATCGTTTTCATCTTTAAACACTGCAAACGTTTTTTTATCCAAATCAGTGTAATCTATCACCGGGAATTTTAATTTATGATTACGGGCATATTGTTCAACTTTTTTAAGTTCTCCTGGTAGCGCTCCTGCAGAAGCATCAAGCATAAATATAACATCAGCTTTGCGATCAGGACGCTCACCACTGATTGGCGGATATGGCAAATTAAAGGTAAGACCTGCATCGACCAATTTTAAGGTATCACGCGTTTCTAAGTTGCTATACGCATGTGGTATGTTTGGTATACCTCTCATAAAATTATTAACTTCAGCCCAAAAAATACGTTTACCTTTTAAAGATGCTATCACATAATCATCCATTACCTGTTTTAAAATTGCATTGGAGAGATTTTCTGTTAATGTATCCCACACAAACCCAGCATGCACTGCAAATGCAGATCCACAGGTGCCCAAAATAAATCCTAACGTTTGCTCTGGTGCAAAATCTAATGATCCTCCTCCATAAAATTCACGTCCATATGCCCACGTTGGTACATACACACCAAATGATGCCGCACCAACTTCATGCGGTGTCAATTCGTACCAATGCGCATCTTGCACAACTTTTTCACTCCCATCAGTTGCAGTATAAATAGGATAAGGATAATCACCGTCTTTAACTTTTGCAGCTTGATGTGATAAATATTGCAACTGCCGATCTTCACCAAATCCATCTAACAAACGATTTGCAATCAAAGCTCCAAATAAATCAACAGTCGTCACTGATTGATTAAATGCTAACTTTGTTGCAAACACATCAGCAATGTGCCGCGCAACATCTGGACCAACTTGGAAAATATTTCTGATCACAACACCTTCAAGATATATTCGAAAATCAGCCCACGTCCATCCTGTTGCCATCCATGGTCCTAATGCCCATGTTGAACCAGATAAAGCAGTGATATATGTAACAGCATTCAAAAGACCAATTTTTTCTGCACCAACCATAGAACCTGTTGTACACAACATTGCACGATATCCACCACCACTACCAACACATGCAATAACGGGAATTTTTTTACCATCTAAAGATCTGCCTAATAATTTTTCCAATGCCTCTTTTACTTTTGGTGCACGTTTACTGCGGAATGCCACTTCATCTGGATGTAGATTATTACCAACACGAACTGTTGCAACGGTATTTTGATACGGATTATTAATAATCGCTTTTTCTTGTGATTTAATAACTTTTACTAATACAGGAGATACAATTTCACGCCCAACAAAAGATTTTGTTTGCTCATAGCGTTGTTTTAATCCACTGACCGCTTCATTTTTCCAACCACGTAATGTTTCTAAATAATCCATTGTGCGTGTACCACGCATAATGAATAAAAATGCACATACAACGATTGCACAAAAAATATGCACTTTAAAACGCTTCATACTTTCCCCTGATTTTTTACAAACTAAAGTTCTTTTACATGCACCATACCCAAAAATAGCTCCACAACGCAATATCCTGAAATTATTGATATACATGAAACACAAAAATGATAAACTATCTATTAAAATAACCAATAACTCAAAAAGGATACACATGACAAAAAAACACATATTATTTTCGACTCTCATTCTTATTTCAAGCAATAATATTATGTTGGGAATGGATAACGCTACCAACAATAAAAACCTAGAAGAAGCACTTTTTAAAATTAATATTAACAGATTAAGCGAACCCATTAAAAATTTTGTTACAGATTTTAAAACATGGCCAAAAGAAGAACAAAATAAAATAACAACATTCCATACCAGCGATGGCCGTGGATACTTTATTAATAGTAAACCTGCTGCATCTGATAAATATGATAAAGAATATGGGCTTGGTTTTTATCTTGATTGCCGACTTAATGCACAACAAATAGAACCATTTCTTGATGCAATTGATTATTTAAAGAAACAACAATAATTTTTTATCACATACAAATAATAAAAAACCTCATGCGTAACAACATGAGGTTTTTTTGTATCAAAATTAAAAAATTTACTATTCTTTTATCCGCAACGTCGGAAACAAAATAACATCACGAATTGATGGTGCATTGGTCAAGAACATTGTCAACCGATCAATGCCAATTCCAGAGCCAACGGTTGGTGGCATGCCATATTCAAGAGAAGTTACAAAATCAGCATCATAAAAATGGGTTTCATCTTCACCAGCAGCACGAGCTTTAGCTTGATCATGAAAACGTTCAGCTTGATCAAACGGATTATTCAATTCAGTAAAACCATTCGCCAATTCCATACCTGCAACATACAACTCAAAACGATCTGCAAAATCATAATTGTCTGGATTACGTTTTGAAAGAGGTGAAACTTCAATCGGAAATTGCGTAATAAATGTTGGTTGAATAAGTGTTGATTCCGCTAATTCTTCAAACAATGCATTGAGTTTATATCCCCACGATGGGCTTTTTTGCTCAAGTTTTATTTTATGTTGCGCAATTATTGCATCAATGTTATCACCTTCAAGATCTTGTGAATTGCAACCAACAACTTGTGCAACCGCTTCTTGCATTGTCATGCGCGCAAAAGGTGCTGCAAAATTCAACTGATGATCACCAAATTGCACTTCCGTTGTTTTATTTACTGCATGCGCAAGGTATTGAATCATATTTTCCGTTAATTCCATCATAAACGCATAATCATGATGCGCGATATAATATTCAACCATCGTAAATTCTGGATTATGACGAATTGATAAACCTTCATTTCTGAAATTACGATTAATTTCATACACTCGCGGAAATCCACCAACAACCAAACGTTTTAAATACAGTTCTGGAGCGATGCGCAAATATAAATCCATTCCTAATGCATTGTGATGTGTTACAAATGGTTTTGCAATAGCGCCACCAGGAATTGGATGCAACATCGGCGTTTCTACTTCCAAAAATCCATGTTCTTTAAAAAACAAGCGCATTGATGAAACAATGTGTGATCGTTTTATAAATCGCTCTCTATCTTCTACATCAGTAATTAAATCAAGATAACGCTGACGATACTTAATTTCTCTATCAGCAATGCCATGAAATTTTTCTGGAAGTGGGTGCAGACATTTACTTAATAATGTAAATTCTTCTGCTTTGATAGTTATTTCACCCGTTTTGGTACGGAATGATTTACCTTTGCACCAAATAATATCACCAAGATCAATGAAATGTTGCAAAAAAGAAAATTGTTGCTCGCCAATCATATCTTCACGCAAATACAGTTGTATTTTACCACCCTCATCTTGGATGGTTACAAATCCTGCTTTTCCATGCATACGTGAAGTTAAAATACGGCCGGCAACTTCATAAATACGAGACTCTTTTTCATCAGAAAATTCGCCGATAACTTCTTTACTTATTGCATTAACTGGCTTAAATTGTGGCCATGGATTTATGCCCATGGCCTGCATTTTTTCAACTTTTTCAACACGAATTTTATATTGTTCTTCGATTGGCTCTGGTGAGCTATTTTTTAATTCCATAAAAATATCCTATACTAAATCAAATTTCTTTATTTATTAGTATAGGATATCTATGTTTTTTTACTACTTATCAATACTTAGTGACTGCCAAGTAGTTCTCTTCAACCTGGTCCCAATTAATCACATGCCACCATGCAGTAATATAATCTAGGCGCTTATTTTGATAATGTAAATAATACGCATGCTCCCACACATCAAGACCTAAAATTGGCGTTTCTCCGTAGATCAATGGAGAATCTTGATTGGGTAACCCAGTCAACATAAGTCTGCCTGTTTTATGCACTGAAAGCCATGCCCATCCGCTTCCAAACACTTTTTTTGCTTGATCATTAAACAAAGATTGGAACTCTTCAAAACTACCAAATGCTTTGTTAATTTCACTTGCCACCAAACCAGTTGGTTTTCCCCCACCATCTTTTTTCATAATCTTCCAAAAAAGTGAGTGGTTATAATGACCACCCGCGTTATTGCGCACCGCTTCACGAATATCTTGTGGTACATTCGTCAGATTAATGAGTAAACTTTCTACAGATGTGGGTTGAAATTCAGGGCATGTATCAAGCGCTTTAATAAGATTATCAATATATGCTTTATGATGTTTGTTATGATGAATTTCCATTGTTTCTGCATCAATATACGGTTCAAGGGCATCATATGCATACGGTAAAGCTGGTAATACAAATTTCATAGTTTTTCCTTCCTAACCAATATAAAACAGTTCGTCACCTTTGCGAGCCATCTGCAGCTGTTCACGTGCAACTTTTTCTTTATAAAAATCATCAGTCTGCCACGCATACATCTCTTTTTCCAACTGCGCAATTTCTCCATCAAGGACCAGAATATCTTTTTTTAAATCTTCAACAACTCTTTTTTGCTCTTGCAATGATGCAATACCATTGCTCCCAAAAAAATAAATATGCCCAAATGCTGCCATTTCACACACCAACAAAACTTTTAGCAACAATTTTTTCACTTTCATAATATCCCTTCTTTATGTTATCTTTCCATCTTTTTCCCCCCCGCTCGTCCTGAGCCTGTCGAAGGATAATCTTCGAGCGCAACAGAGGTAACTTCATTATTAAATTATATTGACTTCTGTTACAATATTTGCGTTTACTAAATACAAAAAAAGGTGAATATGAAAAAAGTATCAATGCTATCGTTGCTCTGCATATCACTCTCTTTTTCATCACTGATTTCCGAAAAACAAACAACCGAAACTCCTGCGAACATATCCGATGAAACATTTGATGAAACAATATTTAATTGGTCACGAACATTCGCTCAAGCAATGGATATTGCACACAAAAAACATTATGCCATCACAGATCCCAAAGAAAACATGATTAAAGCGATTGATGGCTTTATTAATTCATTAGACGCTCATTCCAATTTTTTAGATCCCAAAACGTATCATGAAATGCTGGAAATGACTTCAGGTGAATTTTTTGGTGTTGGTATTGTAATTGATAACATGCGAAAAACAAAAGATAAACATTTAACCATTGTTGATACCATTCCGGATGGTCCTTCAGATAAAGTTGGTATTCAACCGATGGATAAAATTGTAGAAATAGATGGCGAAATTCTTGAGGGCCTTTCAACTGAAAAAATAGTGAGCAAACTTAAAGGTGAACGCCATTCCACCGTCAAAGTAAAAATAATGCGCGAAAACAGTCCTGATCTTTTACCTTTTGATATTGTCCGCGATGTTGTCAAAGAACAACATTCACTGAGCTTTCATATTAAAAGTCACAATATTGCATACATTTCTTTGAGCATGTTCACTGACGCTGCAACCAAACAAATTGAAACGCTACTTAAAAAATCACAAGAACAACATGCCAAAGGATTAATTCTTGATCTACGCAATAATTCAGGAGGCTTACTGAATGCTGCAATTGATATCGCTGGCCTCTTTTTAAAAAAAGGAAGCCTTGTTGCACTCACCAAAGATAAACATGGCAAAGAAATTGAAAAATACGCAACACGCAGAAACCCTGTTGCAAAAAACACGCTACCAATTTTTATTCTCATCAATAATTACACCGCTTCAGCAGGAGAAATTTTGGCGGGATGTCTTAAAATTAATTCTGACACAACTAATGATTATTTAGTATTTCTTGTTGGCACCAAAACATTCGGTAAAGGATCTGTTCAAGAAGTTATTCCCATAAGCAACAACTGCGCACTCAAAATCACCACATGCCTTTATTTTTTACCTGATAACACCACCATTCAAGGAACTGGCATTGAACCAGATTTTATGATTGAACGCACCACACCACCAACAGAACAGATACAATGGTTTACTAAAAATTATGGTCGAGAAGAAACACTTGATAACTATATAAAAGTTACTAAAGACGGCACGCCTCTTGTTAAAGAAAAGCACGAAAAACATGCTAAGCATGAAGTGAAAAAGGACCACTCTCGCCGTTATGACCGTGCAAAAGAAATGCTCCAAAATGATAATCAACTGCGCGATTGCATTTCACTCATCAGCATGTTGCATACGGCACAAACATACACACCAAAACTGGTAACAACACGTGGAAGTGCACTCAATTATCTGAAACAAAATTACATCAGTAGCGATAAGTTAGAAATTGAAGAAGTGAAGCTTTAAAAATAATAAAAGGGAAAATAATATGAAAAAAATAATAATTCTTTGCGCTATCGCATGTTGCAATAACACTCTCTTTGGTATGTTCACCAAATGCTCAACTCTATCAAAAAATAAATTTACCCACGTAAGAAAATGCAATAACAGAGCTCAATTTAATTTCCCTGCAATGCTTCAACAGTTAAAAGAACAAGAACAAAATCCTCGTGTACAAGAACAAATTAAATTGATTGAAATGCTAATAACAAATCAGCCAAAAAATTCAACTGATGCATACATTGCAATGCCAGACAGAGACTTTCCGCAGGGCAATATGCACAAAGATCACTAAAATTCTATAATAATATACAAAAGCCTGAAAATTATTCAGGCTTTTTATCAATCAACCTTTTTCAGTAAATCACCAGCATTTTTCCAACTCACCACTTCACCCTGGTTGCGAGATTGTTCTTGATCGCCACCATATATCACCACACCTTGCATATCAGGATCTTTAACAACATCATCTTTCCAATACATAATTGCATCAAAAAAGCGGGGACTAAATGTTTCTCCCGCTTTAATTTCGATCGGAACTAGACGATTACTTTCTTCAATCACACAATCAATTTCATGCCCTGCACTGTCCCGCCAAAAATATAATCCTGGCTCTTGTCCATTATGATAATATTGTTTGTATAAATCTGAGATAATAAATCCTTCAACAAGCCCACCTTTATTATAATGGTCAGACAATTCATCGGCAGATTTTATACGTAATAACGAACATGCAAGACCAGAATCGTAAAAATAAAGTTTTGGTGATTTAATAAGACGTTTACTAAAATTACCATGATATGGGCGTAATAAAAAAACAATATAACTTGCTTGTAAAATAGATATCCATGCATTGGCTGTATTATGACTAATATCACAATCATTACCCAATGATGTCAGATTAAGTACCTGTCCAGTTCTACCTGCACACAACCGTATAAATTTTTGAAAATTATCCAAGTTAGTCACGTTAATCATTTGACGAACATCGCGCTCAACATACGTCCTAATATAGCTTGGATAAAAATCCGTTGGTTCAATCTCTTGATTATATAAACGAGGATATCCACCTAAAAATACTGCTTCTTCAAGAGTAGGTGCTAATATATTATTTTCTTTAAGCTCATGCAAAGACATTGGCAATAAGGTAATAATTCCAACTCTGCCAGCTAAGCTTTGCGTAATTGCCTCATTAACAGAAAAATTCTGAGATCCCGTTAAAATAAAATACCCAGGTCTGTTTTCAGTATCAACAATTCCTTGGATATATGATAACAACGCTGGCGCATGTTGAACTTCATCGATAATAAGACCATACTCATTGCTGTATTTTTTTAAAAAACCGCGTGGATCGGATTGAGCATATTCTCTCTCATCTAAGTTTTCTAAAAGTACATAGTTATGCTGCTTAAAAAGCTCTTTTACAAGAGTGGTTTTACCTGATTGACGTGGTCCAGTGATAGAAAGAACTGGAAATTTACTGGCTAATCTTCTAATGGTTTCTTCAAGATCTCGCTTAAACATAGAATTTCCCCCTTTAGAAATAATGATTTAATCGCTAATCTATCCATCTTCATGTAAATTGTAAATCAAATTTACAATTTACACAACAGTTAAGAAAAAGGCCCTAAAAAGGGCCTTCAAAATCTAACGATTTGGGTTTACTCCTGCGATTCCCAACTGATCAAATCTCCCGGTTGGCATTGCAATTCACGACACAATGCCTCCAGAGTAGAAAATCTAATTGCTTTTGCTTTATCAGTTTTTAATATAGAAAGATTGGCTTCCGTAATACCTACACGCACTGCAAGTTCATTAAGACGAATTTTACGTTTTGCCATCATTTGATCAAGTGTTATTACAATTTTCATATACGCTTCCTACACCGTTAAATTTTGCTCATCTTGTAAAACTGCAGCACGTTGCATTAAATGTGTCATCACTGCAAAAACACCAAAAAGTAAAATGTTAAACAAATCTGCTGAACCAAGTGATGCGGTGATAAATCTATGCCCAGGCGCATTATGCATTGTAATAATAACACTGAGAATTATTCTATTGATGGGAACACATAACGCTAAACAAAAAGCATACTTACTCATCATTGTAAATGTTTCTACCATAGATACAGAAAACAACTCATTATGTTCAAATTTTTTCATAATTTCTGCAATACACCATAAAATCATAATCAATAATACAGAAATGCCACTATCTACAATCATGCCAAGTATACGATGTAGAAATGGCATTGTCGTCACTGATGCAGCAACATCGGTATAGTCATCAAACGTATATGCAATGAACAAATTAAAAATATGATAAGGATTATCCAACACAATTTCTGGATAAAGCCATTTTATAAAAAAACCAAGAATAGTTGCGAACATAAGAAGATAAGAAACGCATTTTATTAAACGCGCATAAAAAACGATATTTTTCATAAAAAACACTTTCTTATAAGTATAATAATATTTGTTACTAGAAAAAATCTTATCATGAATTTTATCGAATATCAATATATTTATATCGAAATTTAATATTACTTTCACAAATTTGATCAAAGCATAATTTTATGTAATCATAAACACAATCTTATAAAAAAGGATCTGTAAAATGAAAACAATCACACTTTTCTTACTTACCAATCTATTCATATGCACTGATATCAAAAGCATGGAGAATTGGGGAATGGAAGTAGAACAAACTCATAAATTGAGCAAATCAAGTAATACATTAGAGCATGGCAACACAACCAATCAAAAATCAAAAAAATATAATAAGACAGACAAATTATTAAAACAAAATAATATCTTGTTACACACGCTCATCATGCAAAATAAGATACATTTTGAATATGAAGATGATCAAAAATACACAACTCATATATCTATAAACGAAACTGCTAAAAATACCAAAATAGCACTGGATAATTTATACAAATCGACTAATGAGCAGCTCAAAGATAAAACATTATACATTCCAATGATGGGCGAGATACAAGACAACAAAAAAGAAAGTAAGGATATTATATGAAAAAAATAGTAACACTTTTACTCACAAGCGCATGCGCACTCGCTCTTACCAATAACTCATTTGGATGTGAAGCAAGCGCTTCTGAAAAGGTATCTAGCAAAAATAAAACATTAGAGGATAATAATACTTTATTACATACTTTGATCCTACAAAACAAGTTGCATTTTGAATTTGACAGCAGTCATCAATCTAAATTTAAAGAATTTTCATCAGAATTAGATAACTTATATAAAGCAAATAATGCCCAACTCAATGATAAATCTCTTCATATTCCCATGTCATGTAAATCTAAATATAGATCGAACGGAAAATAGGATAAACCATGAAAAAATTAACAATTCTTTTTACTAGCGCATGCGCACTCACTATTTCCAACAATTCATTTGGCATGGAAAAACAACCACAAGATCCCAATGTCTCCTGTGACACTGTGGCGTTATTACAAGAAAACAACAAATTATTACGTGAAATCAAACGGCAAAATAGAGCTATCATAAAACAAAATTTTTTAAATTTTAAACATCACACTCTTCATACTCAACTTTGCTCTTCAGAATTTATGATGAAACCCTATAATTTAGAAACGTCGCTTAATGAAAAATATAAACTCCAAACAAAAATAAAAGAAATTTATCTCACCGAGAGATTAACAGATAAATCTTGGAGTTCTGATGAAGACGATATATTGTATTCTAAATAAGGATATTTTATGAAAAAAATAGTAACACTTTTACTCACAAGCGCATGCGCACTCGCCATTACCAGCATCTCATTTGGTATGTTAACCAAAACATCTTTAACTCGTAAAATTGCTATGCATAAAAAAGTAAATTTTTTACATGCTATACCAGAACCAGAGTGTTATTCTTGTACTCCTGCAAATTGCTTGTGCAAAAAAAAGGTACTTGAAATACAACAATCCATTTCTAAAAAAACTAATTTGAATGATTCTAAAGAAGAAACTCACAATTTATTGCATACGATTGCTAAACAAAACAAAGAAAATAATGAATTGTTACGCTTTATTATCAAACAAAACTACGAACATTTTGACTATCGTTTTGATCATAATCCAAATTCTTGGAGCAACAAACAATACCAGCAAATGTATGGTCTTTATAATAAACTTGAGAAAGAATACAACATCAAAATCAAAAATAATGAATAACTCCCTTATTCCACCGTCACTGATTTTGCTAAATTGCGCGGCTTATCAATAGGACATCCGCGCTTTTTTGCTACTGCATACACAAAATATTGCATCACACCGAGCGTTGCAATTGTGCCGAGCAACGGCGGAAATGTACCAGAAATAACAAAAACTGTTTCTGCTAACTCACACAACTCATGTTGACCTTCATACGCAAATGCAATAATATGCCCGCCCCGCGCTTTAACTTCATGCGCATTAGAGACAATCTTTTGATAAATCATTGGATCTGGATGAGAGAACACATATACCGGCACGGTCGTATCAACCAGCGCAAGCGACCCATGTTTCAATTCACCTGCAGGGTAACTAACGGCAAAAACATACGCCACCTCTTTTATTTTTAACGCACTTTCCATGGCAAGTGGGTAACTAATATGTCTACCTAAAAACATGGCGTTATCATATGTTGCATATTGTGGAGCGTATGTGGTATCAATAATATCTCTATATTTTTCTAGATTTTTTTCCATCTGCTCTGCTGCGCGTAACAAATCTTCTTCAGCTTGCACCAATGCTGCTGCATCAATCAGTTTTTTTTCAAATGCAATGCGATGAGCTAACCAATACAATGCCGCAAGTTGTGTCGAAAATGCTTTGGTGGAAGCAACCGCAACTTCTGGACCAGCTTGTGTCTGCACAAATCCTTGCGCTTCTCGCACCACGGTACTTGTTGCAACATTGGTTAAAGCAACGGTTAGCAAATCATACTCATTAATAAGGCGTAAAGCCTCTAAAACATCAGCTGTTTCACCAGATTGGGAAATAAATATATACAGTGTATTTTTTACAGGAAAGAATACCTGGTGTCTAAATTCAGATGCAAGATGAACAGAAACCGGAATGTTACAGATTGATTCAAAAAAGAATTGCGCGATGCGCGCTGCATGCCATGATGTGCCGCAAGCCAGCAATGATATCTCTTTGAGATTTGATACTTGTTCAGCAGTCACACCAAGTTGATCCCACAAACCTGCACCCAAAGATCGTAATGACGCAACTGTTTTTGCAATTGCATTTTTCTGCTCATAAATTTCTTTGAGCATAAAATGTTCATGCCCACCTTTATCGATATTATCAAAAGAAACATTCGTTTTTTCTATGGTGACTGGAATTTCTGCACCTGCAAAACTGTATGCTTTGATACCTTGCTTATCAACAAATGCAAAACTTTCATCAGGTAAAAAAAAGACTTTATCTGTTTTTCCTGCAAATGCAATCACATCAGATGCGATAAACATCTCGCCATCACCAACGCCAACACAGAGCGGTGATTTTTTACGAATGGCAACGAGCGTATCAGGGAACTTCTGCAACATGATAATACATGCGTACATTCCATCAAGCATGCGTACAATTTCAGAAACAGTTTGAGCATTAAACTCTTTTTCAGCTAAAAAAGATTCAAAAAGATGACTGATGACTTCTGTATCTGTATCAGATTCAAAAGTGTGCCCACCTTTGATCAATTGCTTTTTTAACTCATCATGATTTTCAATAATACCATTATGAACAACGGAAATGTTTTTTTTACAATCAAAATGGGGATGAGCATTACGCTCAGAAAAATTACCATGCGTTGACCAACGGGTGTGGCCAATGCCTAAAAAGCCATCAATGGGATTTTGCTGAAGACGTTCGACTAATTGAGAAAGTTGACCGGAAGCTTTTGTATAGAGAAGTCTTTGACTGTCAGGTTCCAAACAAGCAAAACCCGCGGAATCATATCCGCGGTATTCTAATCTTGCTAGACCTTCAAAAATATATGAACGGCAAAGAGATTTTCCAATATAGCCCACAACAGTGCACATAGGTACCCCCTCTTTTTTGACTGATTGCGGTAACTTGTGGTAAAACTACTAACGTTTTACGAACTGGAATTTACGACGAGCAGCTTTTTGACCATATTTTTTACGTTCTTTTTTACGAGAATCAACGGTCATAAGGCCATGCTTTTTCAACTGAGGTTTTGCATTGGCATCAAATTCAACAAACGCGCGTGCAATTCCCAATTTTACAGCATTAGCTTGCGCTACTTTACCGCCACCAAAAACATTAACTTCAACATTAAAATTCGCACCAATTGGGCAAACCTTAAACGGAGTTGCTGCAACATCAGCTGCAATTTTAGTATCAAAATAATTCAGGTGTTTTTGCCCGTTAACAGAGATTTGGCCATCACCACGACGTAACCATACACGTGCTACCGCGGTTTTACGACGACCAACGCCATGAGCTACTGGAGAATTAGCAGACTTTGTCATTTCTTTTGCCATATTGAACTATAACCTTCTGGTAATTTAAGAGAAAAATTTTTCTAAACACAACGATTGATTTTGCTAATTAGTATAAAATCATAAAGATCAATTGTCAATAAGTAGTATTCTTTCCGCGCTCGTCCTGAGCCTGTCGAAGGATATCTTCGAGCGCTCAAGGATACCCTTCAACAAGTTCAGGGTGAGCGCTGGAGAAATACAAGCAAACAGATAAAAAAATAGGAATGTTACAGAGAATAATGGGAGCCGTAGCCGGGCTTTTCTTCAAACTTTTCCTGGCACGCCAAGCAACGCATCGTTCCAGGGAATGAGCTCAAACGCTTTTCAGAGATAGGATTGCCACAATCAGCACAAATACCGTATTCCCCCTCTTTGATCCGTTCCAGAGCGCGCATAATGCCGCGGTACTCTTCAACCTCTGCATCCTGCAAAGACATGCGTAAAGATTCCATCGTCGCGGTCAGAGCCTGATCTCCCGGATCTTGTACTTGGCCATCAGAAAACTGCTCTTTAGACATTTCAGTCAATTTTTGCTCAAGCTCAATTTTACGCTTCAGCAAATCCGCTTCAATTTTCTTTAAATTACGTTTATCATCCACTACTTTTTCCTTTTTTTATGAAAAAATTTTTTTAACAACTCTGCAGCCTCGTCATTTCCAATTCCTTCAACAATTGAAATAATACCCTTTTTGTATAACTGGATATCCTCCTCATTGTCAAGGCTGAATCCAAATAAAGGGGATGAAGCCCCATACACAACGCCCGCAAGCCTACTTAACTTAATCAACCCCATACACATAGAGCATGGCTCAAGTGTTACATAGAGCCAACAGCCCTGTAAACGCCAATCACCTAAGCTTTTTCCTGCCTGCTCTATCGCCAAGCTTTCAGCATGCGCTCGCTGCGTACAATCACGCTCAACACTATTATATGCTCGAGCTATAATATCACCTTCTGAATTTACTACAATAGCCCCAATGGGAACTTCGTCAATCTCATAGGCGAGCTTTGCCTGCGCAAGCGCTTCTTGCATGAACAAAATGTCTTTTTCTTTGCCAAAAACAGATTCCAACCTTTATCTCCCACCCTAAGATCAAATATTTTCAGATTGTTGATTCTTGAATTATTTGCTTTTTATAATTTACAGACATTTTATAAAAACACAAGAGATTATAATTTAAAAAGATACCTACACAAACAAAAAATAGACCTGTTATATTAATTCATTTTTTTTGTGTTTTGAAGTATAATAAATATATAAATTATGAAATAACGATGTTCGATTAAAAATTCTCATCCATTTTGAATCAGGCCAAAGAAAGGTCAATTAAACACTATGGCAAAACCAGTAAAAGAATATGCAGCCCAGTCCATTCGAGTAATGGAAGGTCTTGAAGCGGTCAGAAAAAGACCTGCTATGTACATCGGCTCAACAGGCCCTCAGGGATTACACCACTTAGTTTATGAAGTCGTCGATAACTCTATCGATGAAGCACTCGCGGGTTATTGCGATACTGTCAAAGTCATTCTTTATGAAGATGGCTCTTGTTCAGTAGAAGATAATGGTCGCGGTATTCCTACCGACATTCATCCTACCGAAGGAGTATCTGCTGTTGAAGTGGTACTCACCAAGCTCCATGCTGGTGGAAAATTCGACAAAGATACATACCAATTTTCTGGCGGTTTGCATGGTGTTGGTATTTCTGTTGTTAACGCGTTATCAGAATGGGTCAAAGTTACCGTCTTTCAAAACAGCAACATTTATTTCCAAGAATTCCATCGTGGCAAACCAGTAGCACCTCTCAAAATTATCGGTACAACAGATAAACGAGGAACACTGGTTCATTTTAAACCTGACCATGAAATTTTCACCGAAACCACTGATTTAAGCTTTGAAGTATTATCAGCTCGTTTACGTGAGCTTGCGTTCTTAAATAAAAACATTCGCATCACCATTGATGATGAACGTACCGGAAAACATCACGAATTCCATTTTGCTGGTGGTATTGTTTCCTTTGTTGAACACGTCAACAAAAATAAAACTCCATTATTCCCTGAAGTTATTTACATTGAAAAAAGTGATGAAAAATACATTCTTGAAGTTGCCATGCAATATAACGATGGATATGGTGAACAAATTTTTTCATTCGTTAACAACATCAATACCATCGATGGTGGAACACACGTTTCTGGTCTTAAAGGTGCATTAACAAAAGCCTGCAACAAAAAAGGTCAAGAATTTGGTGTGTTAAAAGGTTCAGATGTATTTTCAAGTGAAGACGTGCGTGAAGGTCTTGTGTGCGTTTTGAGTATCAAAGTACCAGAACCACAATTTGAAGGTCAAACCAAAGGCAAACTTGGCAACAGTGAAGTCAAAGGTATTGTTGAATCATGGGTGTCTACATATCTTGATATCTTCTTTGAAGAAAATCCTTCCATCGCTAAAAAAGTTGTACAAAAATCTGATATTGCTCGTAGCGCTCGTGAAGCAGCACGTAAAGCTCGTGACCTCACACGAAGAAAAACAGTTCTTGAAGGCATGATTTTACCCGGTAAATTAGCTGATTGTACTTTAGAAGATCCATCATTAACGGAAATATTCATCGTTGAGGGTGATTCTGCGGGTGGTTCAGCTAAACAAGGCCGCGATCGCAGCAACCAAGCAATTTTGCCCCTCAAAGGTAAAATCTTAAACGTTGAAAAAGCTCGTCTTGATAAAATACTCTCCAATGATGAAATCAAAGCGCTTATTTCTGCAATTGGTAACGGTGTGGGACAAGATTTTGATATCAACAAAATACGTTATCACAAAATCATTCTCATGACCGATGCTGACGTTGACGGCTCGCACATCAGAACATTACTTTTAACATTCTTCTTCAGGTACATGCGCCCACTCATTGATAATGGATATTTATATATTGCGCAACCACCACTCTACAAAGCTAAAATTGGTAAAAAAGAACAATATCTTAAAGATGATATGGCTTTAATCCAATTCTTGTTTGATTGGGCAAAAGAACAAACAATGCTCACCGTTAACAGTAAAGAAGTTGACACGGAAACATTATCTACCGTTTTTGCAGACATTCAAGAATACGAAAATAAACTCAATACACTCAGCATGGATTTCAATATCTCATTTGATCAATGTAATGCACTCATTGCAGCATTGCACAAACATCCGTGGGAAAAAGAACAAGGCATTGATCAGTTAGTGCACAATCTCAAAAGTTTCTTCCCTGGTTATGATGTAGCAATTGAAACTCCTGCTGAAGTTGCACAAGTTGCTTCAGAAGAAGTCAGTGAAGAGATAAAAAGTGCGGAAAATAAAACTATTTACACACGCATCTTATTTAAGATGATGAGTAAACATTGGGATATTCCTCTCACCTTCTTTTCAGCAGCCGAAGTGAAAAAAACTGTCCAAATTCTTACTAAACTTGCTCTTGTACAAGATAACCATTGGTCTTTGGCAATTACCGGCAAAGAACGCGCAATTGAAGGCATTGGCGCAACAGAATTTTTAAATGCTATTAAAGCAATCAGCAAACCATTCATGAATATCCAACGTTATAAAGGTCTTGGTGAAATGAACCCTGAACAACTGTGGGAAACTGCAATGGATAGCAAAACACGATCGTTGCTCAAAGTTACCATTGAAGATTCATTGGAAGCTGATCGTTGGTTTTCAACGCTCATGGGTGAAGACGTACAAGGTAGAAAAGAATATATCGAAGATTTTGGTAAGTTCGCCAAAAACTTGGATGTGTAGAAAACCACTTACTTTCTTGTTTTAATATTATCCTGCGCTCGTCCTGAACTTGTTGAAGGATATCCTCGAGCGCTCGAAGAAATCCTTCGACAGGCTCAGGACGAGCGCGGAAAAAACAAATAAAACGTAAATGTATACGCAAATTAAAAACTTCATCAAAAAACACGCGTTCATCAAGCGCGATAGTGTAATTATAGTTGGGCTCTCCGGTGGGCCCGACTCTGTTTTTTTATTATATTTTCTCGCATCACTGCAAGAAGAGTACAATCTCTCTTTGATTGCTGCACACCTCAATCATGAATGGCGACCTGAAGCTGATCAAGAACAAAAAGATTGTGAATTACTTGCACAAAAACTGAACATTCCTTTTGTCGTAGTAAAAAGATCAGAACTTTCTGCTGCAATTACATACAATGGATCGCAAGAAGAATACGGCAGAAAAATGCGTCGTTATTTTTTTGAAAAAGTTTTACGTGAACACAACGCTCATGCTATTGCTTTGGCGCATCATGCACAAGATCAAGAAGAAACATTTTTTATTCGCTTAATTCGCGGATCAAGCTTAACGGGATTAACAAGCATCAAACCACAACATGGTCTTTATATTAGACCACTTCTTGAAACATCTAAAACTGACATTCTTGCATGGCTCCATGAAAACAATATTCCCTACGCAACTGATACAACCAATGAATCATCAGATTATTTACGCAATCGCATTCGCATGAATGTGTTACCAGCGTTGCGCACGTGCGATGAACGCTTTGCAACAAATTTTCTTTCTACACTGAATCGTCTGCAATCAACAGAACAATTTTTAGAAAAATTGACACACACAACATTCAACGAAATTTCACACATTGCAGACAATCAACGAATGATCAATATTCCACAATTACTCGCCCTTGATGAAACATTACGTCATCGCATTCTGATGCATTGGTTAATCACTGAAAATGTTCCATTCCCAACAACACAAGCTTTTCTTGATGAACTCATGAGATTCTTACAAAATAAAAATGGCGGCACACATGCTGTTCACAAAAACTGGTCTTTGGTGAAAAAACAAAAATCAGCATACATTCTTATTCTTTAAATAAAAACGCCACATTCTAGCTTTTGTACAAAATCTTGCAATAACTTATATTTTTCCCAAAGATTTTTAATAGTACATATTTCTTGAAAATGCTCTATATTCCGATCAATACCTATAAGTGATGGTAAAGCAGCATAAAATAAATTTTCTATATATTGACAAACTTCATAATCTTTAAGACAAGGAAAAAGTTCTGCAATCTTACTCCTTTCTATTGCATAACACTTTTGAAATTCCTCACTCAATTTTTGATATTCCTCACTTTTTTGAACTACACCAAAATTTTCTACAATAATAGAAAAATAACCTAAAACAATATCGTCTACATTCCCCATATGATTAGCAATTATTGATAAAATTGCCCTTTGTTGCATTGAAGTTAATTGATTAAAGCATATTGAAGATATGCTAATTTCTGGTGTATTACAACGTATAATAAAAGACCTATCTTTTTTTTGTAAGGATATAAAATGAGATAATGCATAGTTATCAATATCATTTTTTTTAATGCATATTTTTTTAAGATCTAAACCATATTTTTTCAAATGATTTGCAAAAAATAACTTATTTTCTCCAAAAATAATATTATCCTGTTGTGCATCAGGCAAATCCGTATTAATCTGCTTTTTTATTGTTGCTTTTATCAATGCTAGAGTCTGCATATGATGGTTCCAATCAATATCGTCCATATTATAAAAGTTTTTTAAATGCAATAAATTGGTATTGCTTCCTTCCATCAGCTTATTTCTATGATAATCAAATTCCTTTTCAATACGTTCAAGTTCTTTGACTGGATCAAGTTGTTTATTATAAATCATTTCACAAAAATTATTTTTCTCGTATGCAAAGCTCTTTTGAATTTCACGACAAGCTTTTTGATATTCAGCAAATTGATTATTTTCCATACCTTGCATAACAGTAGAAAAAGTGATAATAGCACATAGAAATAGTATAAACATAAAAGTATCCTATAATGATGATTATTTTTATTTACTTTACTGCTCGTGAATATATGGTTATTGTAAATTATTTAAAAAAATAAGCTCTTAAAATTTTTACTCACATTTTCATCTTTTACTTATCTTATTTTATTTTTATAGCTAAATGGCGTAAAATGAAAACAAAAAAGGAGTTCATTGAAGCCAAATAACAGTGCCAAAAAAATAATCTTCCTTGCATTCCTTTTATCACTATTATTCCATTTTGGTAGCATTGTTTACATTTGGATTCAATCCTCCTTCGCTAAAGCTACGGCGGACAGGCCAAAAAATGAACTTCAGCAAAAAGTAGAAAAGCAACAGCGTGATGAATGGGTAGAAACGAAAGCTCATGCAAGTAATTTCGGTACTCCTATTTTTTTTCAAGACGAACCCGAATTCCCCCAATCAGAACTCAACCAAAATCTCATCGAAGAAACTAACAAACCAGAACAACATACTGAATTAGAACAACTCAATCCTCAAGAAGAACAGATCAAAGAAATAACAGAAATTCAAAAGCCTATAGAAGAAAAAAAAGAAGACCCTAAAACCGAAATCAAATTAGAAAATAAGTTACCAGCAAAAAAAACATCTCCACAAAAACTACCTCAACCAAAATTTCAATCTCGAATCTCACAGCCCGTAAAAGCGCCTAAGCCACCGCTAACACTTTCTCAACTCACACAAGGCTTTCTGAATCACGTCAAAGACGAAGGTAAACATGCAATACACATGCTTGGTAAAAAAAGTGGAACACCAAGCGATGAACAAATTAAATATGAACGTTATTTGCAAAAACTGAGTTGGTGTTTGCAAAACTCATTCAATATTCATAATGATCGTTTTCCTCCTTCAGCAAGCATGGATGATACCGTTCAAGTACTTCTTGCACTCAATAAAGATGGTTCTCTGAAACATTGCCATGTCTCAAAAACATCAGGCAACCGAGAGCTTGATCATTTTACCCTCTTTATTTTTAATGATGCCAGCACGTCATTTCCCCCAGTGCCACAATATTTGCCACATGATCCATTCATCATGAATTACATTGTCATGGTCAGTGCTTCAGAAAATAATCGTTGGAAATTATATCGGCAATAAAAAACAGTTCACTATTTTCTCACAGCTGTGCTAAGGTTAAATAAAAACGAGTGGGAGAGAGTATGAAACGTTATGCACAATGGATACTATCAATTATCTTAAGTTCATTGCCTCTATTACCCTGCAAAGCAGAAGAAACTTTTAATATTGCCTTAAAACCAAAATGGCGTTGTTTAGAAGAAGATTGTAAAAAAGTTGCTGAATTTGGTGGCAAATGGATTTTAGCAGGAAGCATTACGTTTAAAAAAAGAAGTAAAGATCCTGTTTTTATCGAAACAATCAATCTCCATTGGGATGGCGAAAATCTTGATAATCTCATAGCTTCTCTTTACCGCAAAAATCTTGATAAAGAAAACTTTTTACCCATTGAAGAAAATTTGGTGTGTGATGGCGTTTGGAACAAAAACAAGCAAACGCTCGTCCTCAATTTTGATGAAAAAGAAAGCCTCGCCCCCACAACCACCTACTATCTTGTTTTAACCGTACCTGATGATATTGAGCCTGTCTTAAAAAATGGCTCTTTTTCTCTTGAAGAGCAAAATTTACCCAAACCGTTCAAGCAATGCGCCCAACAAGAAAAGCTATCCTTAGCTTTTAATACCGTTCGTTAACCTCATTTTCCCCTTAACATAAAGACTATTTTAAATTACAATGAAATAGAAAAACATAATAATTCTTAATATTCGCTATTGCGATTATAAACTCTCAATGAACGATAAAAATTACTACAAAATCTTAGGCGTACAACATTCGGCAAGCACAAATGATATAAAAAAAGCGTACCATCAACTTGCCATGAAATATCATCCGGACCGAAATCCCAACAATAAACAAGCTGAAGAACGCTTCAAAAAAATCAATGAAGCATATGAAATTCTTCGTGATCCTATACAACGTACTCAATATAACCAATCTTTATGCTCTTATAATCCACCAACTGAATCCGATAAATTTTCAGATATTAAAGAGAAAATTGTTAATTTTATAAAACAGTTTATTTTCATTACAATATTCATTTTTGCAATAAATATTTCCACAATAATCATAAATGGAATCCTGAACTTTTTAAGCAATTCAATCATTTTTTTAAAACACGCAAAATCTTCAACAATATTTTTCTACCTTACTAGTATTATTTCCATTAATGTTCTGTCATCACTGATGTTTTATATATTTCTATCTCCCATAAAACAGGCATCTTTAATAAGAAAATTGAAAATTGGCCTAAAGATCATCGGAACAATATTTTTCTTCATAATCAACTTTTATTTATTTGGTTTATTTGCTTTTGGTGCCAATAGGCGCACCTACAGCTCCCATCACTATGCTTCTTCCAAAACACCTATATCGTCCAAAGCATCACTTCCTCGCATAGGACGTTAAACAAGACCCCTTTTTTTCCTTGACCGCGCTCATCCTGACCCTTCGACTACGCTCAGGAGTAAACGCCCGCCTGCCCGCCGAAGCCTCGGCGAAGGCTGGGTCAAAGGATATCTTAGAGCGCAGAAAATAAATACCTCAGATCCCTCTTAGCATAAGGGGTATTTTATGGTATAATAGAAAGGTAAAATATTAATTTAGCCATAAAATGTGGCTTTAACTATATGGAATTTCTATGAAATATTATAAAATTCTTGGCCTTGATTCACTCGCTACAATGGAAGAAATTAAAGCTGCATACCGCGCTTTAGCTATGAAATATCACCCAGATCGTAACCCTGGCAGCGCAGAGGCTGAAGAAAAATTCAAACAAATTCAAAAAGCTTATGATATTCTTGAAGAAAGAAAAGAGCTTTGCAAACCTACCCTTGGTGGTTTACGCTCTCAGGCTAAAAAGAAGTCTGATGAAGAAGAAACTCCATCTGAAGAATAAAGCCCCATCGATAAAAAGAGGCCAATTATGAGTAAAGCAGATTTTTACAATGTTTTAGGCGTTAACAAATCAGCTTCAACTGATGAAATTAAAACAGCCTACCGTAAACTGGCGATGAAATATCATCCAGACCGTAATCCCGACAATAAAAACGCTGAAGATAAATTTAAGGAAGCCACTGAAGCCTATGAGGTTCTCGGTGACAGTTCTAAGCGTGCTCAGTATGATCAATTTGGTCATGCAGCAAGCAATATGGGTGGCGGGCATGGCGGATTTAGTCATGCGGGCGGCAGCATGAATATGGACGATATTTTTGAAAATTTTGGCGATATTTTTGGTTCTATGTTTGGTGGTGGCGCTGCAAAAAGTCGCCGTAAAAAAGGTCCTCAACCACAAGCTGGCTTATCGTTAACCAAAGATATAGACATTACTCTTCAAGAAGCATTCCTTGGCACTAAAAAAGAAATTGCATATCATCACTACTTCAGTTGTGATACCTGTAATGGTTCAGGTGCCAAATCCGGAACATCAGCACAAAGCTGTACTCCTTGCAACGGTTCAGGTGAAATGCACTTTAAACAAGGCTTTTTCATGTACGCGCAAGCGTGTAGCAGCTGTAATGGGCAAGGATTCATTATCCCTACACCATGCGTAGGATGTAACGGTCAATCACGCGTTCAACGCTACGATAAATTCACCGTCAACATTCCAAAAGGTATTTTCAACAATGCCGAACTACGTGTCAGCGAAAAAGCTGATGCCGGACTTTATGGTGGACCTGCTGGTGACCTATTTTTAAATATTCGCATCAAAGAAGACAAAGTATTTAAGCGTGATGGCGACGATCTGATTTGCCATGTCATGCTGACTTACCCGCAACTGACTCTTGGTTGCCAAGTGGATGTTGAAAGTATTGATGGTGCAAAACATACCATCAAAATTCCAAAAGGCTGTCCAGTTGGAGAAAAAATAGTCATCTCTGATGAAGGTTTCTATAAATTACGCGGCAAGACCCGTGGTAACCTGGTTATCATCACCCAATGCTTTATACCAACAAAAATATCTGCTGATGCTAAAAAGAAACTCCAAGAATACTCTGATATTGTGGGTACACAAGCCAACAATGAAGGCTTTATCACGAGCTTTTTCAAAAAATTCTTGGGGTAATCCTTCGACCCGCCGTCGCCAAGGCTTTGGCGGGCAGGCAGCGTTTACTGCTGAGCCTGACGAAGTATCAGGACGAGCGCATGTATTGACAGAGGCTTTAACCAGCCTCTTTTTTTTATGCCTCCACAATTTCATTGATTTTCAACTTGAAAATTTAATAGGCTAATGCTAGGACTAAACTATAGAGGAGAAAAAAATGAATATTTTCAAAAAAATAAGTAATTCCATGACCCTTTTACTTGTTACGCTTACTTTTAACAGTTATTCAATGGAAACAAACACAGGATGGCTTGCATACGCAGGTTCAACCCTTCTGAATGGATACTCAGCATTAAGACAATTTTTAACGTCTACAACAAATTCTGGCGCAGGCTTTTCAGATTTACCAACTGAGATACAAACAGAGATCATTAAATTATTAGCAAGTAGCTGCACCGACAAAACCCTCAAAGAATCTGCTCAAACAATTAATGCTTTAGCGCAAACAAATAAGCATTTAAATGCATTAATTAATGACCCTCAATTCAATCTTAAACTGATAAAAAGTAGAGCAAAACAGTTTAATGTTTCTGACGTAAAAGTTGCCAAAATATTACATACTAAATCATCTCAAGTACAACTACTTATGCAGCTCCAACTTGCACGAATAATAAAAAATATTAATGAGGAACAAGAAAATGGCGGCGTGCTTCCAAAATTGAATAAGCTACTTAAAGAATTTGAATTTGGAAACAAAGTTTACAAAGTCGATCTTGATTTCACGTATCGTTGGAATAAAGAGTCACAAGAATATTATTCACCACTGGCATACGCAGTAGAAGCTGGTAACAAATTTCTGATTAATTATTTTATGAACAATGGTGCACATATCAACCAGGCTGGTTTTAATGGTAAAACTCCATTAATGTATGCTCAAAATGCTGATATTGTTACATTCCTTGCAACACAACCAGATCTTAATATCAATCAACAAGATACAAGCGGTAATACAGCTCTTTTACGAGCAATACAAAGCTACTTTCCTGAAGATGAAGAACATAGAGAAGAAAATGTTGCTATAATACAAACTCTCATTGATAATGGAGCAAATCCAACGATTGCTAATAACAATAGTGAAACACCACTGCAAGCAGCTGAAGCAACGGGAGATCAGGAAGTTACTAATATTATTCAACAAGCAATTGATAAAATAGAAATTTAAATTCCAATACCACGTTTTTTTAAACTTTTGCGCGAAATAGATTGGGTATGGTTCCGCTCCATACCCATTTTTTGTAAAAAATGATAAAAAAATTCACGATCAGGCCCTTTAACAACAGCCTGCTCATGAGCCTCAGCCAATGCAACCGGATAACCGCCACCTTTAACACATTGATCAATAACTATCTGAGCAACAAAATCAACCATGTTTTCATCCTGCGCAATCCATGCTGGAATTTCCACCCGACCAATTTCATTGCCTGTATGCACGTAAAAAAAGAATGGCTTTAAATGATTGGGATAATATGCACTGATGGCGCTATGATTGCTCAATACAATTGAACGTGTGTGAGGCTCTAAGAAATTATACATAATTCCACTATCAATCACACTATCAACTGATTCATAGAGTTCTTTGTGTGCAACATCAAAATTACACAAATACAAACGAACCAAACTCATTAATTCTTTACTTTTTGGCATACTAATATACCAACACACAACGGTTTTTTCCTGACAAAGCTCATCTAAAAGTGCAAGATATGCATTCAAAAAATAGTCTCTGACATCAATTTCTTTGGATGACAAATGCCAAAAAATTAATGAGCCATCAAAAAGTAAAAGCGATGGGATATTGCCATATTCAAGTTTAATCTTTTTACTCAAATCCAGCCCTGCTCGCAATTCAAGCTCTTGGCGTTTACAGTTGACTCCGTCAGTCGTGAATAGTTGATTATGTTCGTCCACTCCCGCAAACACAGTTGGTTCTGAAAACAACTGTACCCGCCTTTGTTCGCCATTATACGGCAAAACCACTGAACCGGTGTTAATTAAACAACAGGATAAAACATTATGCCGATCGGGGTAAATTTGAGAACCATCCACAGAAAGTACCACGTGGGGATCAGTTATGCATTCAATGGGAACAATATCGCCAATATTGCCAGTCCACAGAGGCACAGGCCATGGTGCATCATGCACCTGCCTGACTTTATATAAAAATGTTGAATCTTGAATAATAGATTGCCAGATATCCTGGGCAAGATGATAGGAAGGAGTTGTGTCGACAAAAAGCTTATCTGCAAGATTATTAAGCTCTACAAGCAACTTTAATCGATCTAACATGCATCACCACTACTCTTTTTACTACCTTTTTTGATAATCACGTACCCCATTTTGCAAGGCGGTTAGCGGTAAAAGACCACATAACAACCTGACAGGTCCTAGTTGCATTCCTAGCATAGCAATAAGATCATCCTTATCAAGAGTAAGAATAGCATCAAGATGCTTACCTTTAGCACGTTCAGAGAGCAATGATGCGGCTGCTTGGCTGATTACACATCCTTTACCCTTAAAAAGAACGTTTTCAAGACTGTTATCAGTAACTATGCCCGTAAAACAGACTTCATCACCGCATGAGCTATTACGCTGCTCTGCGCTAAAATCAGCCCCTTGGATAACTCCATGATTACGGGGATTGCGGTAATGATCCATTAAAATTTCTTGATAAAAATTGAGCATACGTCACTTCCATAAGGCTAAAAGATACATCCAGTATACCAAAACGTTCAAAAATTAACATCATCAATATATTGCAATTTGTATTCTCTGTTTATTATGATTATGGTAGAAATGATTATTAATGTAAAAAATAGGGGATCGCATGAAGAAAATCTATATCAATCTTCTAACATTATTCGCGCTGAGTAGCTTAACTTCAACAATAAACGCTCTTACTGTCTACCTGCGAAATAACTATGGTGCTCCCATAGAATTTGTTCAAGCCACTCGTGAAACAGTTAATTTACAACCAACAGAACTTCAACCAATTAGACTTGGTAATGGTTCGCAAGTAGAAATTAGGATGTTTTTTTACCTTTTCATCCGGAGTATAGGCGGCAGTTATTATGATATTTCATATATATTGAAAGATATAATGGTTCACCAAGCAAATCATTGGTATGAAGACGCTGTCATTGTTATTTATCCTCGTCAAGGTCTCTCAGGTACTTACTACTGGAATGTACAAATTGAATGGAACAGACCAGGAGAAATATTTCCACTCAAAAAAACAAGCCAGTAAAAATTTAAAAAAAAGGTTTTATTATGAAAAATAAACTTACTTTACTCACAAACATTTTCATCTTCGGAATAAGCTTATTCTCAAGTATCACTTACACAGGAATAACTGTTTACTTACAAAATAACTATAAAAGTCCAGTCACCGGATATGGTATGACCCTCAATTATAAAGTTTCTTCAGCACAACCAGAGGGAAAATATGTTGGGTCTAATGTACGAGTTAGTCTTGGTGAAGTAGATTTTATTCCAGAACTTTCTATACGAGAAACAGGTACAGGATCAAGCTGGGTGTCATATTATTATCCACTCAATTATTTTCTTACTGATATCAAAAATCAGCAAACAAGACATGCCAACGATGATGCAATAATAGTTGTAGGACCAAATAGCACCCTCTCAACATGGGATATAAAACTCTACTGGGAACCAAAAAACAAAAGTATCAAACCTTTTGAATTTTCAGATTTTAATCAACCAAAACCAATAGGTGTGCCAAAAGTACAACCGGCGATACCAGAACCCATTCAAGTTCCTGCTCATATGATTAACTATGAACAAGAAGAAGCTCTTATGGCAATAACCACTGCAGAAGGACGATTAAATCGCATAAAAAATGGTGCTTTAGGACAAGATTATGCGCGTAAAGCAACAGAAATATGTTCTGCTAATTATTCTCAAGCAGAAAAATTAGGGAAAATTAATCTTTGCTCTGAATTAAAACGCAATCTTATGGCTCCAATATACAGAATAGACCCAAGAGCCCAGAAAAAAAGAGGATTCGTAAGTCCTGATCTTGCTCCAGCAACAGATGATATCAAAAGAAGCATTAATACATTACATGGTGCTTTTATACGATACAAAGATCGTGGTGAAGCTTCATAAAAAAGGAAAAAATCATGAAAAATATATATATGAATTTATTAACAATAGTTGCAATAAGTGGAATCGTAACAACACAAATCAATGCTGCAACCTATTTGCAAAATCATTATGGACTCCCCATACAATATACCGAACTCTCACCTTCAATGATCATCAAATTTCCAGGAGCAGAACCAATACACAAAATTGGAAACGGACAACGTGTAAAAATTGATAGCGGTTTTCTTTCCATCCGCACTGTTGATGGAAACTGGTATGATTTAACCTCTGAATTACAAAAGATTGTCGACCCAAATGAACAAAAAATGCATCCGTATCAGGATGCAGTGATATATGTTCTTCCAAGTTATTTTACGTGGAATATACGCGTAGATTGGGAAAAAAGACAAGAAAGTAGAACAAATAAGTAAGCCAACTTTTAGCCTAGAAAATACCCGATTGTATCATGCAATCGGGTTATTTTTATTACCCACCTCACCTCTTTACTACCTGTATTAATTTGTGGTATACTAAAAGAGTAAAAATATGGTTATTTACAGGGAAAATTAATGAAAATTCGCTTTAAACTTTATTCATTTTTGATGTCTTTTATCTGTTGCCATGCGACTGCAACCAAGAAAAACATGATTTTTGACTTTGGTGGCGTGATTTTTCACACCAATAAACGGGTATCTTTTCAGCATCTCGGGGGACTCAATATCGCCGAATATGCCATTCGACAAAGAATTAACCCCTTCTATTTTGAGCACTACCTTAAAACAACCTTATTCAACATTCTCAACTTTATAGCACAAGAACTAAATCTTGATGCCACCCAATATCATCAAGCATATGATGAAAATGGAATGCCTCTTCCAATATTGTTAAATGCATGGCTCCAAGGAGCTATGACCTGCTCAGACATTCGTTCTCTCATCAAGACAAGTATCAATGCTAATCCGACATGGTTTTCATGTCGCGCGGAACAAAGGCTCATTGAAAACGTCTTAAACATGATCCTTACGCCAGAACATTTTGCAAACTCACAAAAACTGTCTCCAGAAGCTGTAGCTTTTATCCAACGCTGTAAAAAAGAAGGTCACAAAATTTACGGACTTTCGAACTGGGATCCTGAATCATTTGCATTATTAAAAGAAAAACATTCCCATGTATTTGATCTATTCGATGGTATTATTATTTCTGGACAGGTAAAAGCGAATAAACCACAAGCACCAATTTATCACGCCCTTTTAAATACATATCAATTGGAACCACAACAATGTTGGTTTTTTGATGATCAAAAAGTGAATGTAGAAGCTGCACAAAAATTAGGCATTAATGCGATTGTGCATGAAGCATGCTTTAAAAAACTTGTTCAAAATATTAAGCTCGCTCACTCTAAATCTGTGACACGGCGTGAAAATTTCAAAAACAATGGCATCAGCGCCACAAGTATCAACACAACTAATAATGCTATAATTGATGGTGAAAAAATATCTCTAACCGATTCAACTGAATATAACTGCCCACCTGCAAAAGCATAAATCCCTAAAATAGGCAATGAACCAACACATGTTGTCCACACAAACGTTGTCAGAGAAACATTGGTTAATGCCGCCAAAACATTAATAATAAAATAAGGGATCACTCCCATTAATTGCATCGTCAATAAATAGCTCGCTGTGCCATGCGATGCTATTTTTTCATTAAAACGATCCAGCTTTTGTGCATATTTACCTCTAATCAAATTTCCCAGGACATAACGAATTACCAAAAAAGATACAGTTGTACCAATTGTTGTGCTTATACTCGCATAAATAATGCACGGCAAAAATCCAAATAAAAAACCACCAACTAATGTTAGTGGCGGAACTCCTGGCATACCAAAAGAAATAACTGCTGCATACACCGCGATAAAAATAAAAACTGCTTTGATATAATTGGCTTTTACCATTTCTTCTAAATATGCTCGGTTACTTTGCAATGCTGATAATGAAAAATATTCATACAGCCCCAAATACCAAACAACACCGATAATCACCGCTATCACAAAACTCACCGCTAATGCTTTTTTGATACCACCATTCATACAACTTCCTTATTACATCTTTTTCAAAATTACAAAATAATAAACAGAATACATAATTCTTGGAATATAATTAACTGTTGTTTGCATTTGTCCTGTTTACTTGCAATTGCAGCATTTTTATTTGCACATCTCTATGATCTGGTTTGCCTAAATATATATTCTGTGCAGCAAATCCTTCTTGAACTTCTTTTTTAACACCATCGATTTGATTGCTCAAGCACGTTACTGTTAAGCCTAATTTTTTTTGCAAATCTTCATGGTTATTTTGATATATATCTTTAAAACCTTCAAGTTCTCGTTTCAAAACTTTATTACTTTTTGCTTCTTCACGCAAAAGTATTATTACTTCATCATATGATTTTTGCAATTGCCTGAGTTGTGCTTTTAAATCCTCATTCTGTTCAACACTTTTTGTACCATTTGCATCAAGTGTATTCTGTAATAAATTTATCTGCTGTTCCATTCCAGTTAGCTTTTGATAAACATTGCCGAATTCATCTCTCACAACTGTCTTTAGTTTCTTTATTTCACTATATAACGTACTCATATAATCCGTTACTGTAGTCATCGCTCGCTGCACTACTCCTATTTTTTGCTGCGTAGTCTCATGTTGTTGTATATTATTTTTATTTGATTCATCAATCTTTGTTTCAATATCATTCAATTTTCCATCAACTTGTTCCAGCTTTTCATCAATGTGCTCAAAATGGGAATCATAATATCCTTTTATGCAAACACCACCAGTCACCATCCATCCAATACGTGTAAAATTCAGCAAAGGAATTGGACAACCGCATACGCAATCGAGCAATCTTCCTGCAACAGGAGATGCTGCAGAAATAACAATAGTAGTTTTATTCATCGCAATATATCTTTTAATAATATTGCAAAAAAATTGAATCATACCTTTTATTGACGCAATTCCCATCTGAACAGGAAATGGCCATTCTTTAATATAATCATTCGTATAATTATCAACTGAACTGCTTATTTCTACACATTGTTCACTACACCATGTGCCCATTTGTGATCGCTGTAACTGTTTCACTAATAAAGTTAAAAACAATATACTCGTCGCTATACCAAACATCATTTTGTGTTGATGAACAATCTGTGTTGCATGAGAAAAATCAAGCACATGAATATGAGAAAACATACCTGGCAAAGTTCCCAAAAACATCAAAGGGGATAACACAGAACCTTTACTACTGCTTTTATGATGTTTTGGAACAGGATATCTTCGAGGCTCACTCGCCTTCATCATGACAGAATTCAAACATAAAGCTGCCACAATAAAAAACCGAATGTTTCTGATCGCATATAACATAAAAAATCCTCAAGCGAGGTTATAATTATAAATTTCTATCTGCATGATTACTCAATACAATAGTTTATTGTACAAGATAGTTATTAATTGGCAAATATCTCAAGAATAACTTGCATACTCAGAAAGGAGTTATTTAAGCTGAACATAAAATTCAAATTTAAAGGAGATGACATGAAACTATTTCAATACGTAAGCATTTCATTTCTACTCATTTCTCTACAACTCATATCTGCAAAAAAAGTCACTGCTCCTGATACTCCTCAAAAACATGTCATTATTTTTGATCTGACTAATGTTGTTATTAAAGAAAATCAAATTGGTTTTGCAAAAAAAATAGGTTATGGAACATTAGCGAGCTATGCCATAACTCATTGGAAAAATCCCGGACATCGTTGTTTGGATATGCTCCATGAAATGAGCAATCTTGAAACACACAAACCTCACATTGTTCTTACTTTGCAAAAAAGAACCCTGCCACGTTGTCTTGTTGAATTGCAAGAAGGTAAAAAAACATGCGCACAAGCACGAGAAGAAGTTGCGCAAGGCATGCGCATGCTTGATGAACAAAAATTTTTTAGTAGTTCCAAAGAAAAAGAACTTATGAAAGATATCATGGATCTTGTACTTGATCCTCAGACAGTCACCACCATGATTGAACCTGTCAAATCAACCATGCAACTTATCAATCGATTAAAAGATGCGGGACATCCAGTATTTTGTTGTGCCAATGCACCAGAAGAACTGTATGCAACTGCTCAACACAAATTCCCTGATGTTATTGAGCATTTTGATGGCATTGTTATTTCATCACATATCAAGGAAATCAAACCTGGCGAAGCTATTTTGAAACATTTAATGGAAACCCATAATCTTAATCCTGCCAACTGCATTGCGATTGAAGATCAAGAAGAAGCTGCGGAAACCGCCAAAAAACTTGGAATGCAAGCAATTGTCTGTGATAAACCATCACATCTAGTGAACAAATTAAAAAAATGCGGTGTTAGGATTTAACTAATTCTTGAATAGCCGTGATCAAAACATCAACTTCTTCAGGGGTATTATAAAAAGAAAAACTGACACGCACGGAAGCATCATAGCCTAATTTCTTGGCAAAGGGTTGTGCGCAGTGATGCCCAGCGCGAACAAAAATGCCTCGCTTGTCTAGAAAAGCTGCTACGTCATGGCTGTGGTAATTTTCAACAAGAAAACTCACCATAGACCCTTTTTCTTTGAGTTCTGCAATTCGACCTAAAATTTTTATACCTTCAATTTCTGAAAGTCCATCAATTAATCGAGCGCACAGTTGTGCTTCATACGCAATAAGATCATCAAAATTAATATGCGTTCCCACGTAATCAACCGCTGTCCCTAAACCAATTGCCTGCGCAATTGATGGAGTTCCCGCTTCAAACTTTTGCGGAGCCGCTGCCCATGTTACCGCGACACAATCAACATCTTTTACCATGCCACCACCAACTTCATACGGTTCAATGGCATCATGCAACTCTTTTTTAATATATAAAACACCAATTCCGGTTGGCCCTAACAATTTATGTCCTGAAAACACCAAGAAATCACAATCAAGTTCATGAACATTAATTCTTTGGTGTGAAACTGATTGCGCAGCATCAATCATTATTCGTGCGCCCACTGCATGAGCACGTTTTATGATGGGTTCAATATCAACATGTGTACCAACGGCGTTAGAAACATGAATTACAGAAACCATCTTTGTTTTGTTGGTAATAATAGAATCAAGACTGGAAAGATCAACCGTTCCATCAGAAAAAATGGGAATGAACTTCAGAACTGCACCCTTTTTTTGTGCAAGTCTTTGCCATGGTAACAAATTTGAATGATGCTCAAGTTCTGTAATCACAATTTCATCACCCGCTTGCACATTGGCATCAGCCCATGTTGCTGCAATAAAATTAATCCCTGATGTGCAGCCACGCGTAAAAATAACTTCTTCTGGATCTGCACCAATAAATTGAGCTATTTTTTTACGTGCATTTTCATATTGCCGCGTAGCTTCTTCTGCAAAAAGATAGACCCCACGAAATGTATTAGCATTGATAGTTGTGTAAAATTGCACAACCACATCAATTACTGATTGCGGTTTATGGGATGTAGAAGCGTTATCGAATGCAACTAAAGGATAACCATTTACTTCTTGATGCAAAATGGGGAAATCAGCACGTAATTTTTTAAATTTTTCATTCATCTCAAAATCCTCAGACAATATATTCATCCCGAACTGTGCGTAAAGTTTTGTCGGGCATAGCAACACAAACAAACACAGCAATATCAACTTCATTTTTTATCCAATTAATGTACGCACTCGCTCCTTCAACTTCTCATCCGTAAAAATATCTGCCAAAAAAGCGTTACTTAATAAATGTTGCGCTCGCTCTTCATCAATTCCCCGTGATGCTGCATACAAAAGCTGTTGCTCATCAAATCTACCAACTGCACTGCCATGGGAACATTGCACATCATGCGTCAATACTTCTAAACTCGGAACCGATATTGCACGCGCACCATTGCTCAACAATATATTTTTATTTTCCTGTGATGCGCAAGATCCCTGCGCATCTTTTTCAATACGTACCATTCCGTGATACTGAGCTTGCGCACTACCTCGCAACAATCCCTTCATCACCAATGTGCTACTGGTATGCGGAACAACATGATGTTGTAATGTGATAATATGTACTTTTTGTGATGCATCCAATATATATGCGCCTGTGATACGAGCATCAGCACCAACACCTAATAATGTGCACTCAATGTGGACATTAATTGAAGACGCAATAAGAATTTCTACAATCAATTGCGCATTACGTTCAACATAAAAACGAATATGCTGAGCGCCCGCATTCATCTCGTCAATCAAAAAACAATATTTTTTATGCTGATTTTCACCAACAATGTATTCACAAATTTTGTCATAAGTCATTGTATTCTGCATTTTAATTATTTCTCATGCGCTCGAAGATATCCTTCGACAGGCTCAGGACGAGCGCAGGAAAACATCAACCTATTGAATCTTCCATTTCCATTGCAATCAAACGATTAATTTCTACTGCATATTCCATCGGCAAAAGTTGCACAAACGCATCAATAAACCCATTCACAATCAACGCTCGTGCAGATTGTTCATTGAGGCCACGTGATTGTAAATAAAAAAGTTGCGCATCACTAATTTTACTCACGGATGCTTCATGGCCAATATCAACACAATCTTCACGAATATCAATTGTTGGATATGTATCAGTGCGTGATATATCGTCAAAAAGAAGTGCATCACATTGCACTTTTGATTTCACGTGATGCGCACCCTTAATTACTTTAAGTAACCCCCTATAACTTGATCTGCCACCCGCTTTACTCAGTGATTTAGCAATAATTGTTGATGTTGTATGCGGAGCCAAATGAATAATTTTACCACCAGAATCTTGATGTTGATTTTTCCCTGCAACTGCAAGAGATATAATTGATCCTTTTGCACCAGGTTCAGCCAAGATGATACACGGATATTTCATCGTCACTTTGCTACCAAAATTACCATCAACCCATTCAACTCGCGCATCTTTATATGCAATCGCACGTTTAGTCACCAAGTTGTATACATTTTGTGACCAATTTTGAATGGTGGTATATCTGATATGTGCTCCAGGCAATGCAACAAGTTCAACAACTGCACTGTGCAATGAATTTTTTTTATAAATCGGCGCGCTGCATCCTTCAACATATTCCACAAAACTGCCCGGTTCGGCAATAATAAGCGTCCGTTCAAACTGACCCATTTGTGATGAATCAATACGGAAATAAGCTTGCAACGGCATATCAATATGCACACCTGCTGGCACATACACAAAACTTCCGCCACTCCACACGGCAGAATTAAGGGCTGCAAATTTATTATCATGCGCAGGGATAACGGTAGAAAAATATTTTTTAACAATATCAGGATGATCGCGCAACGCAGTGCTCATATCACTGAAAATAACGCCCTGCTCTGACCAACGCTTTTTTAAATTTTTATAAATAACTTCTGAATCAAACTGCGCACCAACGCCTGCTAAAAATTTCTGCTCTGCTTGTGGAATACCCAATTTTTCAAAAGTGCGTTTTATATTGTCAGGAACATCAGACCACTCAGTATGCTGATCTTCAATTGGTTTGATGTAATAATAAATATCTTCTGGATCAAGATCAGTTAAATCCGCACCCCATGAAGGTAGCGGTTTACTTTCAAAAATTTCTAATGCCTTGAGGCGAAACTCCAGCATCCACGCCGGCTCATTTTTTTTTTGGGAAATTTGAGTCACAATCTCTTTATTAAGACCCTTGGGACTTTTAAAAGCATATTTAGGGACTGATTTGTTTAAACCCATCATATCCCTTTATTTCCACATCTTTGGCAACTTGTGCATCACCGGAAGAAACTATCCGCCCATCGCACAAAACATGCACAAAATGCGGAACAATATAATCTAAAATTCTTTGGTAATGCGTAATCAGTATAATACTCATCGCAGGATTTTCTTTACGCGCAAGCTCAATGCCTGCTGCAACAACTTTGAGCGAATCAATATCAAGACCAGAATCAATTTCATCAAGAATTGCCACTTGTGGCTTAAGTAACAAGAGCTGCAACAGCTCAAGGCGCTTTTTTTCACCGCCAGAAAAACCGTCATTTAAGCCCCTGGCGATAAAAGATGGGGAAATTGATAGTTGTTCACAATACTTTAAAAGTAATGTTTGAAAATCAGCAACAGCAATATGAGTTCCTGTAACTGCCATATATGCTTCTTTCAAAAAAGATACAACGGAAACGCCTGGAATCTCACACGGATGCTGAAAAGAAAGAAACAAACCATGTTTTGCACGTTCGTGAACAAGCGATTTTGATATATCAAAATCGTTTAAAAGAATTGATCCAGAAATAATTGTATATTGTGGATAACCCATTAAACTATGTGCTAAACTACTTTTGCCTGATCCATTGGGCCCCATGATAGCATGAATTGCACTTGCGCTAACGCGCAAGTTAATAGTATGAAGTACTTGTTTATTATTAATCGAAACAGAAAGGTTTTTGATATGCAAAAGTGTACTTTTTTTCATAAATTCAGTATAACAGAAATGATGAGTATTTAAAGATAGAAGGCTTTTTTATGACAATATTCAAAAAAGTGTCGCTCTACGCGTTTATAGTACCATTTCTTATTGTGAGCCTTATAAACTCCATGGAATATCCTCACGGTAAAATATCTTGTTCCCTCATGATTGATCATAAAGCTGAATCACCAGTAGAATATGCTACAAAACGAACTCATGCGCAAAATAATCTAAATCTCAACCTTGCATCAAATATCAAAGACCCTCTCACTCACTGCATTCTCACTAGCGCATCAAATGATATACAAATACGTGCAGCGCTACCAGCAAAAATGCTGCCTAATCTCTCAACAGGCTCTCAACTACAAATGTTATACTATCTACCATTCTCGTCTAAACCATTGCTGATAGATGCAACATGCCATGCAAATCCAAATTTACATGGTAAAACTTTTTACAAACAAAACAAAAATATTATGATCTCATTTTATGATTTTCCCAGCATACATGTAGAAAAAAACCCTTTACCTTTTGAAGAAGCATCACAGGGCATAAAAATAGAAAAAGATAGTTTAAAAGAATTAAAAGCATCTGGTATCATACAAAAACAACAAGCTTCCTTCTACGCGTCAACCAGAAATGATGAAAACCGTGAAACATTCTCAGGCATTATAGAAGGTACAATATATACGCATGGCTCATATGGCTGCTCAGACGAACAAAGTCTTGTACAATCAATAATTGATACAAAAATACCTGCACATAAAAACAAATTTACATATCTTAGAAACAGAGAAACATCTGGTCGATACTAAAAAAACAAGGACATTTTTTATGATCTTATTCACCAAAAATGCCTTTTATTGTTTTTTTCTATTATTTTCAATGTCTCTTATTGCCATGGAGCAACAAGATTTGCAATTACAAAATCCTCGGGAAAAGGATGGCACAGTTTATTTTGATTGCTCAGTAATGATTACTCATAACACAGATCACCCCATACAATATGCCATATCACAATATCACACTATTTATCTCTACAATAAACCATCAACTCCTCATGATCCACTTGTGGTATGCGATATCATAGAATCACACATAGATCATCTATTTTGGTTACTTTTACCAGTCAAACAAGTCATACATAACTCTGATGGAGATACAATACAATTCTACGTAAAACCTGAAGGTGGACATTTTAAAAACAAACACTTTAAAAACAAACCAGCAATTTTCACGATAAAATTAACAAAAAATCCCAATCTTCTTGGTGAAACTTTTGCAGAACAATTAAAATGCAATCTACATAATTTTTTTATACAGCCATCGGTCATCGATCCTGACAATACACAAGAGCTTGAAAAAGCTGGCATCATAACTTCACAAACAATAACGATACCAATTTTAAGTATGCACAATGACAATCTATGCCACAAAAATAAAAGAAGAAAAATATGTTCTCATGGCCCCAACAACAATGGATCATGCATAGAAAAAATTATAGCTTCTGCAGAAATGCCTACCAACCAAAATAGATTTCTATCTTTGCAATATCGCGAAATGAATGGGACTTTTAAAAAATAAGGAGAATGTCATGCCATATAAAGTTGGTAAACAAACAAAAACTAAAGGCTGGCCAATTTTAGAATACAAAAATGGAAAATGGCAAGTTATTGCACATTCAGATACAAGAGAGAAAGCAGAAGCAAGTATCCGTGCACGGCATATGGCAGCAGGGAAGCGTTAAAATCTTAAGTAATAATACGTGCGTATTCAGCTAAAGAAATAATACCCTCTTTAACTTTATGCGCACCATCTTTTACCAATGTTTTCATACCATCAGCAACTGCTTGATTATACATCTCGTCAAATTGTGGATTATTAATAATCAGTGATCGCAATTCAGGAGAAATTTCTAACAATTCAAATATTCCAACGCGCCCTTTATATCCCAGATTATCACATGATGCACAGCCAGACGCTTCATACACCGTATTCATATCAATACCGCATTGTTTTAATAACTTCTTTTCTTGCGCTGTTGCAGGACGTTTTGTGCGACAATCAGCGCATAATTTTCGTGCCAATCGTTGCGCTAACACCCCTGAAAGTGCTGCGTTAATTAAAAATGGTTCAATACCCATATCCATCAAACGCATAATTGCACTTGGCGCATCGGTTGTATGCAAGGTACTTAAAACCAAATGTCCCGTCAGCGCAGCTTCAATTGCAATGCGCGCGGTAATTTTATCCCTAATTTCACCAACCATGATAATATCAGGGTCTTGACGGACCAATGAACGTATCCCTTTTTCAAACGTAAAGCCCACGGGAAGATTAATTTGTGCTTGAGTAATACCACGCAAAGAGTACTCAACCGGATCTTCAAGGGTGACAATATTTTTTTCTGAATTATGAAGCAAAGAAAGTGTTGCATATAACGTTGTTGTTTTTCCTGACCCTGTTGGACCAGTTACTAAAAAAAATCCACTCTGCCGTTGCATTAATCGTTTAAATGCATCCAACATAGTGGGTTCAAAACCAAGATTATCAAGATTAATTGTTTGTAACATGCGATCAAGAATACGCACAACCATCTTTTCACCATGCAAACAAGGAAATGTAGAAACACGAATATCAACTTCATTACCTGCATGCATTGAGTGGAATTTACCATCTTGTGGAATTCTACGCTCTGCGCTATCCATATTCGCTAAAATTTTAAGGCGTGCAATAATTGATGCTGTTAAAGAAGCGGAAAATGGTTGTTGATCGACCAAAATACCATCAATTCGAAAACGAACTCGCAACTCATCACGCGTTGGTTCAAGATGAATATCTGATGCACGGTGTTCAATTGCATGTTTTAACAATGCATCAACACGTGCAACAACTGATTCATCATCTACCACCGTATGATTAGAGTTCTTCAAGATACGCTACCTCACCTTCTTCATCCTCTACAATTTCTTCATCTTTGACCATGTCATCTGTATTGGTTGGAAACACAATTTCTTCATCCGAATCTTCTATCTGCATAAATTCACTACGCAATAATTGTTCTTCACGAATATCGTTATCGCCATCTTCATCAATTTCAGTGTCAGCTTTGTCATAATATTCTTCGACCGCATCGCAAATATTACGTGCAATACCAACATAAAAACGAATATCATAAGATACATATTCACCAATTTCAAATAAAAGATCAGGGTTATCAGGTTGTGCTGCAACCACAATCATCATATTTTCATCAACTTGCAGAGGAATAATTTCATGCCTTACAAGCATCTCTTTGGGGAACATATGTAATAAATGTCTTTCAAAGAAATATCCCACAACATCAAATGATGGCACTTGATAATACTCTGATAACGCTTCAAGAAGATTTTCTGTATCAAGAATACCTTCAGAAAGCAGAAACTCATCAAATTGATCCACATCTGATTCATGATATGCCGCAAGCAATTTTACAGCATCTTCTGCGGTAATCAGTTTAAGCTCAGCTAAGACTCGTAAAAAACCTACTTCAAAATTATTCTCCATGCTCTTCCTTTTTTAGCCAACTTTAAGCCCAATTAAAAAACCAACTAATAAACTTGTTGAACCGGCAACATTAGATCGTATTGATTCCCACAACAATTTTCCGTATCCATATCCATCAACTACAACAACCGGTTGCATTCCAAGTAGTTCATATACTTTTGGCATATTGATAGAAAAAGAAACGTAATCAAAATGCTGTAAGACAAAAATCCCTACAATCAAAAGCGCCATGGATATGAAATATTCACTGTATTTTTTAAGAAGAAAACCTACGATAAACCCTATTGCACCATACAAAGCGATATCAACAAGCATGTTTTTATCCATTCCAAGCTTATTGGCAATCGTTTCTGGCTGCATAGCATTTTTTAAAGAATCGATAAACCCTGTATTTGTCATAGTTGCCTCTGGAAGAGCAGTTGCCATTGTTTGCCCTTCATTCAACATTACTTGTCCTTCATTAACCATGAGAAAACTCCTTTTTTTATCTTTTTCCTCATTTTCTACTTTAAGTATACAGATTAGAATATTGAAGAATCAAGAAAAAAGGGATTAAAAAACAAAAAGAAGCGTCCGGAGACGCTTCTTTTCAATTCTACCTAAGATAAATAAAGCTTATTTGATTGAAGCTTTAAGAGCTTTACCAGGTTTAAATTTAGGAACTTTTTTCGCAGCAATTGTCATTTTTGCGCGTGTTACTGGGTTAATTCCCACACGGCTCTTTCTTTTCATCACTGAGAAAGTACCAAAACCAGTCAAAACTACTGTTTTTCCTTGCTTTAACGCACTACCAATGGAAGAAAGAACAGCTTCAAGCATTTCTTTGCAAACTGCTTTTGACTGTTTAGTTGCTTTAGCCATTGATTCGATTAACTTTGCCTTATTCATATGAACATCCTTTACTTATTTCTATGGCAAAGCAAACAAAATAAAACGATATACTAATCTGTATGCTAGCCATAGGAACATATGTTGTCAAGTATTTTTGTTATAACTTCTTTTTAATGTAATCTTTTATCGCTACTAATGAGACTTTTGGCAAAATCTCTCTTTTAGAAAAAATAACCTAATTTTATTGGGTTAACAATTGATTTTTCACAAGTTAGTCCAGCCTTCGCATAAAGCTTCGGCGGACAACCTACGCCCTTAATATCAATCTTTAATTTTAATCCCTAGCCAAACCTTTAAAAAGATGGCCCTACTTCGCTCTTCGAGCTACGAAGGGCAGGCCGTGCTAAACCGTCCGCGTCCTCCGAAGCTTTATGCGAAGGAGGAAGCCTTGGCGTAGGTTGGTGCCGAGAGCCGGACTCGAACCGGCACGGATTTACATCCGAGGGATTTTAAGTCCCTTGCGTCTACCTATTCCGCCATCCCGGCATAACTATTTGTTATACTCTTTCAATAAAGCTTTCAACAGAACCAACTCCATTCTTTTCTTATTAGGGTCCCCGGATTGAAGCGTTAGCGAAATCTGGGGTAAAAGACTGGAGGCGGCACCCAGATTCGAACTGGGGATCAAGGTTTTGCAGACCCGTGCCTTACCACTTGGCTATGCCGCCACAAATAATTCAATTATTTACCTGCAAAAAGTAAACATTCTAAATGTAGCAGAAAATAGCTATTCTGCAAGTTTTTTACCCATCAGAAGATGCTTTAGGCCACCTTATACAAAATAATACGAATAGTTTTTCAAAAAATCTTTTAAAAATGGCATTTTTTATTCATTGTGCTAACCTAAAAACATGCTATATAATGTCAAATTAACATATTTAAAACCATGTAATAAGAAAAGGTTCTCTATGAAAAAATTGTATATAAACTGTGCAATGATCGGATTATCAATTATTTTTTCTTCTCTTTCAGGAATGGAAAAAAAGAATCATTACACCTTGACTGTTCAACACACCTTGACTGCTCAACCAATCGGAGGTGTTTTATCAGATCATAGAATTCATTATGCAGTAGTTGAATGCAGAAACAACAACAATGAAATTGATCACAAAGCATGTCAACAGTTCAAATACAGAAAACCAACCCCTACTTTGCCGCTCAATTTATTTACACAAGAAAATCAATCATGTGCCATAATTGTAAATGATGGTATTATACGCTTTCTGAGTCATCGTCTATATGAAGAAAATTCTTTTATTCCTCATACCAAATATTGCGAAACCATATTCAACAGCTAATTAATAAAAAAAGAGTGCGCATTAAAATAACTTTCCCGCTTAACCCTTCGATACATTCTCCTTCGCATAAAGCTTCGGAGAACACTCAGGGCGAGCGGGAAAATAATAATCGCAAATTTTTAAAATATACTGTTATTTCACAAACTGAAGCCATCTACTCCAACGGATTCGTGACCAAAAATCAATAGGATGTTTAATCAGATCAATAATCCACCATGACTCATCACTATCCATGGACCAAATTCGAAATAAAATTCTGCCATGAATTTCTCGCTCTTTAATAGGCCCAAAAAAGCGTGAATCATGACTTCCTAAACGATTATCTCCCATTCCCCAATATTCATCATGACCAAGCTTGATATAAAAAACATCAGATCCATTCCAATTATTACGTGCTTCATCAGGAGTTAATTTACCATTTTTTGGCATCAATGGTTCACCGGGAACTATCAATTCAGGATTACCCTGCTCATCGCGGACAACACGGTTTGCCTGTGTACGATAAAATGGTTGCTGATCATACGGTACACTTGAATCATACGAACGTGGAGAAGACATTTCTTGTGCCAATCTCTGCATCATATACAAATCAACAGCAGCCGCATCAGGTTGATATCCACGAGTAGCCTGTTGTACTTCTCGTTCAATCTGCTGCATTAATAATGCTGGATCTTGTTTAAATGATCTGATTAATGGATATTTATTAATATACGGCTCATTCAATTTTTCACCATTGCGATACACAACCGCTTTACCATCTTCTATAACACCTTTAATCGTGTCTCCTGGAATACCAATCACGCGCTTTGTCCAATTTGATGGTCCCCACACATAATGCTGAAAAAGATTCGTTACTGAATTTTTTGAATATTTAAATTCAGGATCATTCATTGAAATAATTTCACTACGACGTGGCCTTCTAAAATTATAAGAAAGTTTATCTGCAAAAAACCGTTCACCAACTAACATGGTTGTTTCCATTGATCCGGTTGGCACTTGGTATAAACCAAATCCAAATGTACGAATCAAAAAAACAACCGTTAATAAAAAGAGAAATTCTGTAATACTTGAAAACCAACTCTGCTGTTTTTTTACTTTATGATCTTGCGCCATTTTTTTCCTTTACCTAATTATATTTCTTCCGTGCATCCTGAGTGTTCTCCGAAGCTTTATGCGAAGGAGAATGTATCGAAGGATATTTTATCATACTGTCCGAGATAGACAATGCATCGGGTTCACTCGTTTGCCCTTTTCATACACTTCAAAATGCAAATGTGAACCATCTTTACCTTTTTTTCTAATAAATCCTGTTTCTCCCACCGTACCAACAATTGCCCCCTGTTTTATTTTTTGCCCTACATATGCACGAATGGTATGTAAATGTGCATAACGTGTTTTTAATGCATCTGAATGCTGCACTACAACTGTATTACCATATCCTGTTTGGAAACATGCTTCTACCACGCTTCCCGCACGTGCTGCTTTGACAAGTGTCCCTTTTACCGCTGCCAGATCAATGCCATGATGGAACCCCCATGTTCCATCAACACGTTTACGTGGGCCAAATAATGAACTCAACCAAAATTTATCAGCATCAATGGGCCAAATAAATCCACAATCTTTTAAAGGGCGATGCGCAGTTACATGCGTTTTTGGTTTACTGACAGGTTGAGTAATTCGTTTTTTTGATACATTAGATTTTTGTGTTGGTAAGGATATAATTGGGTTCTCGGTGTAATCAGACCAACGATCAATATCGATCGCTGTCATCAATGAATTAAGTTCCTCTGCTTGCATATAATCAAGTGTTGATTGTTTAAGATATTCAGGTTGCCGGTTAATCACCACAAAAGAATCATCAACATAGTCATCGTCATCATCTGGTGCTTCGCTCGCTTCAGCTGCCGCTATCTCTTCCATAGAAATCGCTGATTCTTCGCCAGGCTCATCTAACATTTCATCTATTATTTCATCTGAATTAACAATAACTTCAGTATCATCTCTATCGTCACCATTTATTTTTCTGCTCAATATATCAACATACAAAGCATACTGCTGCTTCAGTTCAACCATCTCACGCGCTTGTTTACAAAAAAATCGATATTCAAGAAAAAGAAGTACCATGAGAATCATCATGATACCAATACACAAGCTCAATAAAAATGAATATACAAAAGAAAAATGTTTACCAACCATACGCTGTTATAAGTTATAAATGTTAATTATATAATCTGCACCATGTCTGCTTCAACCCAGCCAATCATATCAGCATATTGAATTTTATACCATCCCTCTCTTGTTTCTTTAACTGCTACGTTATGAGCATACATAAGTGGACAGAGTGCTTGAAACCCTTTATCTGGCCCCACTAAAAGTTGCGCTTCTTTTTTTATAACAACACCTTTTTGCGCTCCTTGTTGCATATAATGAACTTGTAAAAGTGCTCCACATATAATCATCGCAACAGATATGCAACTAACTATCATCTTGCGTAATCGCATCTGTTTGCTCACCACAAATATACACAGATACCAGCACAACAAAAATAAAAGCTGCAGCAAAAAAAGAGAAATATATGGCAACAAGCTTTGTAAAAAACTGAATGTTTTTTGCAGCACCGATAGAGTGTCATCTTTACCAAGCAAATGAGCTACATGGTTTTTGTTACGAGCTATTAAATTATATTCCTGCGGTGTTGCGCCAACTTCCGCACGTGACCAATACACCAGAGCTTGTGCATAATCACCTTTGTGAAAATAACAATTACCGATATTATACAAAACAGCACTACCTTTTTTACTCACCATTTCATATGCAGTGCATGCATCATCATAATTTTTCTGCGCATACTTTTGATTGCCACGCAAAAAATATTCTTCGTCATTTCCGGTGTTTGTTGTAATCACAACAAACACACAAAAAAAGAAAAAAACTATAGAGTTTTTTCTAAACGCTCCAACCATTGTTTTGCCATCCTACATAATTCATCGCTATTTTTACTGTCTGATTGTGCATATGCTGCGTGTGTAATAGATTCAAAAAAATCCTCATCTTTTACCCAATTTTCACTACGTTCATATTGGGTACCCATAGAAAGAAATTCATCTAGTGATTTATCCAACTCCTGAAACAATTGCATAAAAATAGCATACAATTTTTGATCATCATTATTTGCAAGAGCTTGTTCTATCTGTTGACGAGCTTTTCTAAAAGCACGCCATCGAACCAATCGAGCACTGTTGCCTGTTAATATAATAAATTTTTCGAGCACAAAAGGGTACCCAAGATACAAACATGGTAATAATAACAACAACTGAAACAACCACCATGGCAATGAACGATGCGCTGGTGCAGGGTACCACTGACCAATCGTATTAATATCAGCAATGGTTTCTGCAATGGTTACCAATTGCTCAGTTGGTAATGTTGGCGTAACAACATCTTTTTTTGTACTCATTGTTCCCGGCATAATTGATACTGCAAGCGGTGCAGTGCGTAACGTTTCATAACGGTGACTTTCTGTATCAAAGTAGGTGAATAACTGTTCTGGAATTTCACAGTAACCGGATTTCATGCCCTGCACAATAAATTCAAATCTTTTTTTAGGTAATTCATCGCTATGTTTTGGCATAATAACTGTATTGTTTGAATCATAATATTTTAATGCATCAGGCATCTGTAAAATTGGTGTTGCAATTGCTGACAAGTTACCACTACCTTCTATTTCTAATGTTAACACCATTCCCTCACCCTCTTTTGCCATGCCCGGTTTTATTTCAGCAGAGAAACGCTCAAACTGTCCAACTGCATGCACGGGCAATTTTGAATGCGGAAGTGGAGAAACTTTAATGGTAACAGCATTTGAATATACTCGTTTACGATCAGTGCGGCTTAACATAAAAAAACCACCAAAGAGATGGTTATCTTTTATTGGTACTTCATAATCAGCGCTATATGCGGGAATCAGAAATTCACCTGGTTTTGTTGGATACATATCCCACAGCCACTGCACATACCGATATTCTACGCCATCTATTTCAGCAGCTCCATGTTCTAATGGTGTATTCTCTTTAACATCAAAACCTGGTAAATCAGGTGAACCAACAGTTGTTAATGACATCGACTGATCTTGATAATAAAAACGCAACACACAACTTATTTTTTGCCCAACCACCACAGATTCAGAACTTACCATCAATCGTAAAAATGTTTTTGCCTCTGCAGCAGTGCTATTTTTACTATGTGCTTGCACAACACCAATATCTTTCACCACATCAACACGCAACTCATTAGAAACAAAATTTTGTTGCTGATGCATAATAGTTGCTGGCCCAAGCACATACGACCCAATTTTATCGATACGCACTTGATATGAATACCGCGCGGTCGCTTTACCATTAACACTACTCATATATGAACCGCATTGTCGTGCACTGAACTTTTCTAACCCTTTAATGGTGGGTGCTGGAACTGATCCATATACATCATCAATCACAACATCAAGCGTAAATGGTTGTCCAACAACAACACTGTTTGGTGTACCATTATCAGTGCGAATTTCCAAAGCAATTCGTGCATGCACAAAAGATCCAACTACACAGAAAAAAATTATAACAATTTTACCAACAATTTTGTTGACCATTTTTTCCACCATGTTGACGAATTTTTGCTTCCATTAACTGTTTATTAATTGCTTTATCGTGCTGTTCCTGATTCTCCAAAATCTTCAAAAGCCACGGGTCAGCAATTGCTTGCTCTTGACCGTCATCAGCTGATACATTACTCTTATTGTGCTCACTTACGTTCGCTTGTTTAGGAGTTGTTCCATGTTTATCACCTTGTTGCTCTTTGCCTTCTTTTTGTGCATTTTGCGATTGTTTATCAAGTTCATCTTTGTTATTCCGTTTCTCATTCTTGCCGGAATTTTTCTGTTCTTCTTTTTTATTATCCCCATGATCTTTTCTTTGTGTCTGGTCGCGACCGTCTGCACCTTCACTTCCTTGATCGCGCTGAGTCTTCTCGTCTAATCCATCATTAGATGAATCATTTTTTTGCCTGTCCGCCGACCTGTCCGACGAAGCCTTGGCGAAGTCGGAAGCTTTAGCGGAGGAGGAACTATCATTACCCTGTTGATTTTTTTGTTCACCACTTTGCTGGTCATTGCCATCTTGATTTTGATTTTGTTCATTTTGCTCTTGCTTCTGCTTATCTTGCTGCTTATCCTGATCTTCTTGGTCTTTTTGGTCCTGATCTTGTTGGTTATCTTTATTTTGCTGCTCTTCCTTTTTTTCTTCTTCTTTCAACATTTCTGCAACGCGATCACGGTTGTGTTTCGCATATTCATTATCAGGTTCTATCGCAAGAGCTTTATTGTATTCTTCGAGAGCAGCTTTTAAATTTTTTTCACCAACATACATATTACCGGCATTAAAATGTGCACGAAAACAAATATTTTTATCGCCGCTGCATTCTGCAGCACGTTTAAAACAGGTTGCTGCCTGACACTTGTTGCCAACATTATACGCAACAACTCCTGCATCATACATTGCATCAGCACTATCAGGGTTATTGGTAATGATACTATTTAATGCGTTATGCGCATCTTGCCAATTACCTTTTTGCGCTTTGTAAATGGCTGAGTCGTAAGAAAGGGGATATACAGAGCTCGCTATAATCAAAAAAATAAAAATAAATAATTTCATAGTAACCACTCAAGTGCAAAACAGATAAAACTTACCAACAAAAAATAATGATACTGATCTTCATATCGCGAATGTTTACGTTCAGAAATATGTTCTTTTTCAAACGCATGCACCGCACGAATGAATGTAGCAATATCATCATCATTATCAACTGCACGAATATAACTACCACCAGCGTCGCCTGAAAGTGAACGTAAAATCCCTTCATTCAATCGAGAAATCACAACACCACCTTGCGCATCTTTTTGATGACCAAGCAGTTTTCCATGAGCATCAAATAATGGAACAGGCGCACCTTCTGGCGTACCGACTCCAATAGTAAAAATAGAAAGACCAGCTTGCGCAGCCTCTTGTTTAATATCATGCAAATTATGAGAAAAATCTTCACCATCGGTGAACAATACTAACAACTTACTTTTACGATCTGGAGTAGCTGCAAATGAATGCAATGCTTGTGTGATAGCTTGATCAAGCGCCGTGGTTCCTGAAGAAATCAGTTCAGCGTCAACAGCATCAAGATATAAATAAAATGCCCCATAATCTGATGTTAAAGGACATTGCACAAAGGCTGAACCAGAAAAAAGAATAAGCCCAACGCGTTCACATGAAAGTTTCTTCACTAATTTTTTAATTTTTTCTTTTGCAAAATGTAAGCGATACGGAGCACAATCAGTTGCTAACATACTCCGTGATATATCAAGCGCAATATATAAATCACGCCCTTCTTGTACAATTGTTTCTTCTGATTTATCCCATTGAGGGCGTAATAACGCAAGACATAAAAATAACACTCCAACAGATATCAGAATGCATTTAAGTAACTGTTTTTGAGGTGAAACATTGCGCAGAAAATTATGATGCATCCCAACCAATGCAAGCCGTGCTTGAAGTTGCTTTTTGTAACGCACACACAGTAACAACGTTACAATTCCAGCCAAAAACAGCGTCCATATATTTTGTGGAGTCGCCCAATGAATATCACTCATTCGTATCATAATGAAAACCATATATATGTTGAAAGTAATAACTCACCCAAAAGAGCTGCCATAATAACTGCAATACAAGGAACAAGCAGATCATAATACAAGCTAAAATGAGGAACTTCATGATCTGTTCGTTCCAGCGCATCAATAGTATCATACACTCGGCGCATATCTGCTGCACTGCGCGCAAAAAAGTAGGAACCGCCGGTATGCTGTGCAATAGTTGTTAACAACTCTTTATTAACTTTTGTTTTACGTATCATCATTCCATGATGCATAAACACCTGTTCCTGTTCACTGCCAATACCAATGGTATATATTTTTATACCCAATTTTTGTGCAACTTCAATACCAATAGATGGATTCATATCTCCTTCGCTTGGCTCTCCGTCAGTTAATACAATCATCACTTTTGTTTTTGATTTAGAATGTTTTAACCTATTTGCCGCCGTTACAATTCCTGTAACAAGCATTGTCTCACTATGATCGACAACACCAATTTGTAACTCATCAACAACATTTTCCAACAACTGTTTATCAAACGTAATCGGGCAACGTGAAACGGTATCTTTACCAAACAACACAAGGCCAAGTGCATCATTATCACGCTTTTCAATAAAATGAATCGCTTCAGCTTTTGCAACTTCAAAACGTGAACGCTCATCATCTTCATAATCTCTAAACTGCATGCTCCCTGAAACATCAAGCACTAAAACAATATCAATACCTTGCACAGGAATTTTGGAATGAGAATCAACAATTTGAGGTTTTGCAATGAGAAGCGCAAGAAGAATTAAAACAAGTAAACGAAGAGCATAAAAAACTTTTTTATGAATATGAGATGTCGCACGACTATTTTTTTTGAGTGCATGTCCCAACGAATAACGGTATACAACTGTTTTATGCAAAAATGTACGTGCAAGCATAACAACAATAATAGCACCAAGTACAATGATGCCGTATAATGGATATGCGCAACGTACAAAAAAATGATTGATCACGAATTTTGCTCCACCTGATCAACAAACCATTGATGCACTCTGTTTTTAAATGATTCATCTGTGTCATCTTGTTCATACATAAAAGGTTTACCCACAATCACGGTAATGGGATACAAGTGCACCCAAAATGTTTCTGGTGGATACGCTTTATTAATTCCGATGATACACACAGGAACCACAGGACGATTCAATTTTTTTGCAAGAATAACAAAACCACCAAGAAATTCATGAATTTTTCCGTCAACATGACGCGTACCTTCAGGAAATATCATCAGGTTACGATGATGATTGTTCACCACATTTAATATTTTTCGGAGTGATAGCATTGCTGCTCTTGGTGAATCAACATCAACAAGCACTGATAACAATGGTATGATCCATCTGATAATAAGAGAATCCATCAATTCTGATTTTGCAAGCCACACATGAGGAACATATTTTGATAACACACCAAGCAAAGGAATATCTAATGCTGATTGGTGATTTGCTGCAAAAATAACAGGCTTATCTTTGGGAATGTTATCAACACCTTTATAGGTAATTGGCAACATTGAACCTTTTAATACAAGAACATAAAACCAATGCACTGGATAAAAGAAAATGGGATGTTTATAACGATATTTTTGTGGAATACAAATAAAGATAATAATCGGAATAAGAAAAATAATCGTAATAACAATCAATAAAAATCGTGAAAAAAGATTCCGTACAATCGTTCCAATTCCAATGTTCATAACATTTCCTATTGCGGCTGTTTAAAATACAGATCAAATTGATCATGCAACCTTTTAATATAAATATTGGTGTATGTGCACACACCAACTGGCATCAAAAAAGCTCCAATAATAATTTTCATCAAGGGAGAAACAAAAACAATATAATTAAAAAGTACCGTAGACAAACTAAAACAAAAAGTCACAACAAACAATAAAGGGAAATTATAGATAAGCATTTTTAACATGTTCCAGAAAGAGCGAAAAATATTTTTTAATCCTCCATCGGAATCAGCAAAAAAAAGTACAAAAAAAATAAGTTCTGGCGTACGCGAAGATACATTACTCAAAGGAAGCAATTGCCAGCATAATGTGTACTTCATTAATGCAACTCTCAACACGCCCCATAAAAACCAATATATAATGATTTTTTTAAATTCCGTGCGTAAATAACTACAATCTTTTTGCAAAATAGAAGGACGAGTCAAAAAACAAGCAGCTAAAAAAAGTAACCCCTGCAATATAACCGTCATACCCAATAATATAAGATAGTGTGTTAAGTCTTGCGAATTATTATGAGCCGTAACAAAATCAGGCGCTATAAATAAAAAAATTGGTAGTGCTAATAGCAACCACCAAAAATATTTAAAATATAATTTGTACGCTTCCACGATCGATTTAATTGTCACCATTACAAAAAGCTGCAAGTTCTTTGGCTTAAGTAATGTCAGTGAATCTGCCCATGATTGAAGTAATGTCATGCCTTATCCCTAATTTATTTTTTTCTTACCCTATTAAAATTATAGCGAATGGTCAAACAAGCGAAGTGGGTTTTCGACATTGTGCTCGAGTGCATACAGACAATGCTCAACATCTTCTGGTAACAACTCACCCTCTTCTTCTAACTCTTCTAAAATTTGAATAACACCTGCAACACATTCCGCATCTTCATCTTTACAAGTGTATAAATCTGAAAACCATACAAAATGAATCCAGTCAAAAAGATCTTCTTGTGATATAATTTCTTGTTTAAAGCGCTTAATCACAGCAATCAAATGTTTACGCTCAATAATGACAGGGTTTTCCAGTAAATTCATTTCATCATCATAACGCAATGGTGGCATGTCATCTTTATGTAACTTTAAATCTCTCACTTTCTCCAGCATTTCATGATAATTAATAGACATGTAATTTTACCCCAGTTTAAAGATAATCCTTATTATCTATTTTATACCAAGTCTATTTTTTTAACAAACCGCCCCGGGATGATGATGAGTCATTCCGGGGCGGTTTCATTACAATATAATTTAAAAGCTATGCTCTTTTAAGCTTTAAAAACATCTTTCGGTTCTTTACCCATAAGAGCCAAAAAATGTGCAAATTTTCCTAATGTTAAATTTACTTGCCCACGCTGTATCTTAGCTGCTTGTGATGAACTTATAAATAAATGACGAGCAACTTCATTAATCCCAATATTATTCTTCTGCATATACTCTGTTATGGTATCAGACAATATTTTGTGAATCGCCCTGAGCATATTGACCTCAAGTTGTGCTTGTCTTTTAATTTCAGCAATTTCTTCATCAGTGAATCTGGTTTTCATGAAGTCGTCAAAACTTTTTGTTTTCATTTTTTGGATTTCTCCACATAAAAATAATTCTTATCATCTATTCATCTATTTTACATCAACGTTATTTCTTCTCAAATATACTCATTCTTTCTGCGCTTAAGAAATCTCCAGCTTAACGCCGGAGACCTCAATTTTCGCTTCACTCAAATTGTTTTTTTCGCAAAGGGTCTTGTGACCCTCTGCACTGCACACCAATAGTTCCCTTGGATTCCTTGAGGCGCAAACTCAAGCCCTAGTCTGTTCATAAGAATGTACAGCCTAAAGCTTTTCACACAGGTGCGCCTCATCAGACTTTTGTTACAAACCATCTTGGATCTCATAATTTAGTGTGATCTCACAAAG